>OFMU01000170.1_pt1 | contig 49726 bp, 40 predicted proteins | sample 1541861 | NCBI WGS metagenome assembly OFMU01 (sample SAMN04209238, study PRJEB22552) | human gut metagenome | biome: gut; material: feces | host: Homo sapiens | place: USA: Oklahoma
CCCTTACACAGGGGAGCCTTGAGTCCGTGCAATGACAGACTTTTTCGACAGACTGAGACAGCTGACTTATCAGCTGTCTTTTAAGTTTGTCCGTTATCTGTCCGTATGTCCGTATTCGAGAATGTCCGCTATTCTCTCGCAGGCGTGTCCGTCGCCGTAAGGGTTCGCGGCGTGGCTCATTTTTTCATATTCCGCCTTGTTTTCAAGCAGAATCTTGAAATTATCGTATATTGTCTGCTCGTCCGTGCCGACAAGCTTGAGCGTGCCTGCAGCGATGCCCTCGGGTCTCTCGGTCGTGTCGCGCATGACCAGAACCGGCTTGCCGAGGCTCGGCGCCTCCTCCTGGATTCCGCCGCTGTCGGTGAGGATCATATAGCTGTGCGCCAGGAAATTGTGGAAATCGACAACATCAAGCGGCTCGATTATTTTTATATGCTCGCATCCGCCGAGTTCCGCGTCCGCCGCCTCGCGCACGACGGGGTTCATATGAATGGGATATATCGCCCTGATGTCCGGATGCTCCTCGACGATGCGCCTTATCGCGCGGAACATGTGGTGCATCGGCTCGCCGAGGTTCTCGCGCCTGTGTGCGGTTATCATTATCAGCCTGCCGTCGGCAGCCCAGTCGAGCCATTTGTTTGAATAGTCCGCACGCACGGTGGTTCTCAGCGCGTCTATCGCGGTGTTGCCCGTGACGAACACGGTCTCTTTCTTTTTGCCCTCTCTGAGCAGATTTTCGCGCGCCGTCTCGGTCGGGGCGAAGTTATATTCGGAAACTATGCCGACCGCCTGGCGGTTGAACTCCTCCGGAAACGGGGAATGTATATCATATGTGCGCAGGCCCGCCTCGACATGGCCGACTTTTATTCCGAGATAATAGCACGCAAGCGCGGAGGCGAAAGTAGTTGTAGTATCGCCGTGGACGAGAACCGCGTCCGGTCTCTCTTTTTCGAGCACGGGCTTTATCTTTTCGAGGATGCTGACCGTGACATCGAAGAGGGTCTGCTTATCTTTCATTATGCTCAGGTCGTAGTCCGGCTCAACATCGAATGTCCTGAGCACGCTGTCGAGCATCTGGCGGTGCTGGCCGGTGACGCAGACGACCGTTTCGAGTCCCTTGCGGATCTTGAGCTCTTTGACGAGCGGACACATTTTTATCGCCTCGGGTCTTGTGCCGAAAACGAGCATTATCTTTTTCATGCGAAGCCTCCCTGCCGCGGGTGTTTTCTCAATTATAACCGTTTTTCTTTTTTCAGTCAACAAAAAGGGAAGCGGCCGGCTGACAGATATCAGACGGTCGCTTGTCTTCTCCCCAAATAGATGCTGCACGCTTAACGCACAGCCTAGCTTCTTTTTTCATAAGGCTATTATATACTGTTTCTGTTTGGGAAGTCAATATTTTTCGCAATAAATAATATTTTACTTATTCGCCGCGCTCTCTTCTCGCCTGCTCGGGCGAGATTTCGGCGTGGGGGCAGACTATCTCGTCGATGATTTCATGCGGAGCCGCCCAGCGAACTGCGTTTATTAAAATCTGCTGAACCTGCGGGATGTAGTAGGTGGGGTTGCCCTCGTGACCGGGCTGGAAATAGAACACCCTGCCGCGCCCTCTGTTCCAGCAGCAGCCGGAGCGGAACACATCGCCGCCGGAGAACCAGCCGATAAAAACAAGCTCGTCCGGCTCGGGGATATCAAAGCGCTCGCCGTACATCTCTTCGACGGGTATCTCAATATATTCACCGATACCCTTTGCTATCGGGTGCGCGGGGTTGACAGTCCAGAGACGCTCAAAATCGCCGTCGCGCCAATGCAGGGCGCAGGATGTGCCCATAAGGCGCTTGAAGGGCTTTGAAAAATGCGCGGAGTGCAGCGCTATGAAGCCCATGCCGCGCAGAACTCTGTCGTGAACGCGTTCAACAAGCTCGTCGGGCACTTCGTCGTGCGCCTTGTGTCCCCACCAGATGAGCACATCGGTGTTTTCGAGCACTTCGGGCGGCAGACCGCAGTCGGGGTCGTTGAGGGTCGCGGTGCGCACCTCGATATCCTCCTGCGTGTCGAGGAAGCTCTTTATCTGGCCGTGGATTCCGTGGGGATAAACTGCCGCTATCTCGGGCGATTCGGCCTCATGGACGCCCTCGTTCCAGACGGTAACTCTTATCATTTTATCAGTTCCTTTCGGGAGAAATTTTATCCAAGTCAAGTATATATTTTTGCCCGCCCGCTGTCAATGGATTTTCTCCCGTATTGCAAAATCGCCCGCCGTTTGATATACTTTAATAAAGATTTTTCGGGGTGATATTTTGATTCTCAACAAAAATGACGACATTGAACTTCATATAGATTCGGTCTCGCTGACGGGCAGCGGAGTCGGCAGATACAACGGACTCGCCGTGTTCGTCCCCGCAACCGCGCCCGGAGATATAATAGAAGCGCACATAATCAAGGCGAAGAAGAGCTACGCCGTCGGCAAGTGCACGAAAATAATCAAGCCGTCGCCGGACAGAACCGACAACGACTGCCCGGCATATCCCGGCTGCGGCGGCTGTTCGTTCCGCCACATGAGCTACGGCGCGGAATTAAAGCTCAAATCCGACGCCGTGCGCGACGCGTTTTCACGCATCGGCGGACTTGATGTTGAACTAAAGCCGATAATCGGCGCAGACTCGCCGGACGGCTACCGCAACAAGGCGCAGCACCCTGTAGGGTGCGAAAACGGCGAACTGAAAATCGGCTTCTACTCCCGCCGCTCGCACAGGATAGTTGACTGCCGCGCGTGCCGCCTCGCGCCGCCGGAGTTCGAAAAAATACTCGGCACGGTCGCGGATTGGATCGAGAAATATAATATTTCCGTCTACAACGAAACAAGCAGAAGCGGGGCTGTCAGGCACATATATCTGCGAAAAGCGTTCGCGACGGGCGAGATAATGCTCTGCCTTGTAAGCGCGGAGGAAAACCTGCCGCACACCGACAAGCTCATCGAATCACTCAAAGATGAAAAAGCTATAAAAAGCATTCTTGTAAACATAAACCCCGACGACACGAACGCAGTGCTCGGCGAAAAGTGCATCCCGCTCCTCGGCGACGGCTGCATAACAGACATACTCTGCGGAGTCAAAGTCCGCATATCGCCGCTGTCGTTCTATCAGGTCAACCGCGCTCAGGCGGAGCGTCTCTACAAAAAAGCCGCCGAATACGCCGGAGACAAAAAAACAAAGCTCCTGCTCGACCTCTACTGCGGCGCGGGCACGATAGGGCTTTCGATGGCAGACAAGGCGGAGGAGCTCATCGGCATAGAAACCGTCGCGCCGGCGATAGAGGACGCAAAGAAGAACGCAGCCGCAAACGGCATAGAAAACGCGCGATTTATCTGCGCGGACGCGGGCGAAGCCGCCGAAAAGCTTCTCGGCGAGGGCAAGCGCCCCGAGGTGATAGTCCTCGACCCGCCGCGCAAGGGCTGCTCGGAGCAGACGATTAAAGCCGCCGCAAAAATGGCTCCCGACAGGATAGTGTATGTCTCCTGCGACCCGGCCACGCTCGCACGCGACTGCGCTGTGTTCAAAGAGCTTGGATATGAAGTCGAAGAAGCGACACCCGTCGATCTTTTCCCGAGGACAGCGCATGTGGAGACGGTATGTTTGCTGTCTCGAGCGATATGAAATTCCGAAAACTGAAGAGTAATTAGAAGAAAGCTTATCGCTTCCGTAACTACCGCAAAGAAGAATACAAAACAGCAGACAGGATCGTAAAAAGATGTTCGCGATAAGCTCAAAATCCGACCGACACACAAAACCGCATAAACTACGGGCACCGGTTTCACGGTGCCCGTAGTTTTATCTTGTCTCATCCATCCAATCGGACAGGCGCGTCATGCTTTTTTCGCTGACGACAGCATAGAGAATATCGCCCTCACGGAACATATAATCGGGATGCACATTGTCTGTCAAATTTCCGTTGTTTTCTATAGCGATTATGTTTACTCCGAACCTTCCCCGCATATCGGCGGACATTATCGTCATTCCGACGATCTTACGCGGAACTTCAAGCTTAAGGAGATTCAGCTTTCGGCTCAGCTGAACAAAGTCCAGCATATTGGGAGTTTCCAGTTTGTGGGCGAGTCTGACTGCCATATCCCTCTCGGGGTAGACGACTTCTGCGCCGAGCTTCTTGAGTATCTCGCCCTGCTCGGCGCTCGCGGCCTTTGATATGACGGTCGGCACACCGAGGGCTACGACGTTCAGGGTGGTCAGAATGGATATGTCCATCTTTTCTCCGATGCAGACCACCACGATGTCGCAGTTTTGTATTCCGGTCTCCGAGAGAGTCTTTTTGTCAAAGCTGCTGACGACAAAGGCGTTCTCCGTGTATTCGCGCATCTCGCGCACCTTTTCCTCGTTTCCGTCGATTACGAGCGGCTCCGCGCCCGCTTTCGCAAGCTCCACAGCCAGAGCCGAGCCGAAGCGCCCGAGTCCGATTATTCCGTAAGATTTGCTGTCGCTTTTTGATTTTTTAAACATCTTTGTCCTCCGTTCTCAGCCTATGGCTATGTTTCCGTCGGGATATTTTATTCGATCTCCGTTTGTGAAGTACCAGAGAGTCGCTATTGTAAGCGGCCCCAAGCGGCCGATATACATCATGACTATTGATGTAAGCTTGCTCGCGGTGCAGAGTCCCGTGGTTATCCCGGTAGTGAGTCCCACCGTGCCGAACGCGCTCGTCATCTCGAACAAGGCATCCCTTATTGCTATATCCGGCTCAAAGGCGCAGAGCATAAACGTTCCCACTGCTATCACACTTATACCCATGACCGCTATGACCGACGCCTTGCGGAACACGCCGTGCGGCACGGAATAGTGAAACGCCTTTCCCGAGGTGTTTGTCGCGGCGGTTTTTATGCCCTGTATCAGCGCAAACAGCGTGCTCGTCTTTATTCCGCCGCCGGTGGAGCCGGGCGACGCGCCGACAAACATTAAAAAGATCATAGCGAGCAGTCCCGCGTTTGAAAATTCGCCGAGCGAATATGTCGAGAAGCCCGCCGTCCTCGCGGTCACGCTGTTGAAAAGGGCTCCTATCCACGGCATATCCTCGGTAATTCTGAAAATCACCGCGCCGCCGACCGTCAGCACGATGCTCATTGTGAGCACGACTTTGGTGTGCATTGAAAATTTTCGCCAGCGAAATCGCTTTTCGACAATCTCGCGGATAACGAGAAAGCCGATTCCGCCGAAGAATATCAAAAGGCAGGTCACGAGATTTAAGAACACATCCTCTTTGTAGGCGGAGAGGCTTTGGAAGTTTCCGAGGATGTCGAAGCCGGAGTTGTTGAACGCGGCGACGGAGTGAAAAAGGCTTATTCCGAGAGCTTTGAGCGGCGGGTAATCGCGCACGAAAACAATGAAGCTCAGCGCCGCACCGACAAGCTCAAATGCCGCCGTAGTCAAAAACACGCTTTTTATAAATTTTACTATTCCCTTGCCTGAGTCGAGATTCATCGCATCGCGCAAAACACGCCGACCTTTAAGATTTATCCTCTTTCCGACAGCCAGAATGACTCCCGCGCCCATTGACGCAACTCCGAGTCCGCCTATCTGTATCAGTGCCGCAACAACGAACTGACCGAACGCGGTGAACGTGTCCCCTATATCGACGGTCACGAGTCCCGTCACGCAGACGGCGCTCGCCGAAGTGTAAAGCGCGTCTATGTATTTTAAGTCTACGCCGTTTCGCACGCTGCATGGCAGCATCAGCAGACCCGAGCCTATAAATATCGCGGCTGCAAAACCGAGCGCAATTATTCTTGCAGACGACATTCTTTTTGACAGCTTTCTCATAATTCACCTCGTATCCCGCAAAAAAGACCTTCGGCAGAATAGGTCTGCCAAAGGTCTTGCTTCATTCACGGCCAACGCCGCCAATGTCCGCTGCCAGCACAGCTCCTGTGCGGTTGGTGACAGGCGGATGGGTAACCCATAGCTACTCCCCATTGGTTGTGGCTTAATTATATCCCTTTGCGGGCGAAAGTCAATATATTTATGAAAAAATTATCCGACATTAAAAGCAGAAAAGGTCTGCCGAGCTAATCGACAGACCCATGTCTTTATGAAATTCCTATTAATAAGCGAAAGTGTACTGCTGCTGCCATGTGCCGGTGAAGTTAGCATCGATACCAACATTGCTATTACCGAAGGTAAGTTTGCAGACAACATTTGCCGGCTCGCTGACATTGATGCTCGCGAGAGTACCGTCCGCGTTGAGCACGAAAGTGAATGTGCCGCTCTGATAATTAACCTTCGTGCTCTTCGGGCTGAAGGGTTTAAAATCATCCGGAGTCAGCGAAAGCGTATCAAAGCAAGAGCCATGATGCTTGGGAACAAATGTAAGCCCCTCGCCGCTCTCGGTAACGAGAGTGATGCTGACCTTCCAGCCGCTGCCCTGTTTGACGCAGGAAGCCGCCTTGACGCCTGCGAGATCGACTTTATAGGAAGCGCGCTTTGCCGCGGGCAGGAAGCTTGCAAGAGTCGTGCCATCGGAAGCCTTGCCGCCGTTAAAAGTTTTTGTCGCGGTCTTGGGATAATCGTTGGGAAGAAGGGGCTCTGCCTTAGCAATAAGGTCGATTCCGAGAATCTTGTCGGGGTTAAGGCTGTTGATCTTCGAAGTTGTTCCCTGAACTCTCTTGACAGATACCTTTCCGGTGTAGCTCTTCATAGCCGAAGCGTACTTGTTGAAGAACGCAACGATCTCAGCCTTGCTGCCGTTGACGGGAGCCTTGATTTCGGTTTCGGGCTTGTTGCCCTGCTGGCCGCCCTGCTGACCCTGAGTAGCCGCCTCGCTGCCGCCCTCGGAGGGTGCGACTGCCGTGCTGTCGTCAGCGGTGCTCTCTGCCGCGTTGCTCTCCGCGTCGCCCGCCTGGGTGTCCTGAACGTCTGCGTTCGCGTCCTGCGAGCTCTCAGCCGTTGTGTCGTTCTTGTCGTCCTTGCCCTTACATGCCGCAAATGCAAATATCATTATCAGCGCGAGCAGGATAGCAATAATTCTCTTCATAGTTTGTCTCCTTTCATCTTTCGGCAGAGCATCCTCTGCCATGCTACGATTCAAGTTTACTTTATGTTTATTCGTTTGTCAAGAGAATAAACTTTATTTTATATTTCCATAATTTCCATAATTTTTTATCGATTTTTGTGCACTATATATTATATTCGTTCTTTATACAATATATAATAATCCGCCGCATACCGGGCACACTATACAGCGAAAAAGAACAGAAAGGGTGCATAAAATGAGCAAAGACACACTTGAGCTGCTGCGCGAATGCGACAGCGGAATAAAAATGGCGGTCGGCAGCATTGACGAAGTGAGCGGACACATTAAAGATGAGGATCTCAAAAACCTGCTCGAGAAGAGTAAGGAGGAACACAGCCAGCTCGGCGGTACGATAAAAGAACAGCTGGCGTCGCTCGGCGACGACGGCAAGGACCCGGGGATAATGGCGAAGAGCATGTCGTGGATAAAAACTAACGTCAAGCTCGGCATGAATGACTCGGACAGGACGGTCGCAGGTCTGATGACCGACGGGTGCGACATGGGCATAAAGAGCCTGACCCGATACCTCAACGAATACAAAGGCGCGGACGGCGCTTCGCGCAGCACGGCGCGCCGCCTCATCGGCATAGAAGAGGATCTTCTCTGCGGGCTGAGACCGTACCTGTAATATATATCTGCGGGACAGCGCATAGGTTCATAAGCCGGCCGGGCACAGCAAATTATCACTGTGCCCGGCATTATGTTATTGCCATTTGTATACCTCTCAAACATAAATCTCCCACCGCAGCACATCAAGCACTGCAGTGGGCTTAATTCATCAGACCTCTATATAATACGGGCAGAGAGAATACACTGCATATTTCTTCCTCCGTAAGATTTATATGTCAAAGTATACCACACAACAAAAAAAGTCGCAACAAAAAAGGGACCGCCCGAAAGCAGTCCCGCATTGCAAAATAGCTTTGCTTATTTTTTATAACATGCCATTCGCAGAAGCGGCTTGACATCATCGCGTCGTCATACTTGCTGTCGACATACTGCCCGATCTGCGTTGTCGCGGCAATCCCCGCGCGGCGGTCTCTCCAGCGCACCATGCACACGAGAGTGAACGAGAGATTGATTATCATAAATATCGATAACGCGGCACACGCGACCTTCCAGCCCGTGCCCTGCATACGCGCGAACACCTTTTTGAGCTTCGGTACGACCATATAGGAGAAGATAACGCCCGCAAGTCCCCAGAGCAGCGTCATTTTCAGGCAGATGAGACCCTTGTAGTTCATGAAGCTCTTTGAGTAGTCCCACGCTTTCATGCCCATGCCGTATTCGAGCAGCAGCCCGCAGGCGAGCTCAAAGACCGTGGCGACTATCGCGATAGAGCAGAACCGGGCGACAACTCCCTTGTAACCGGTGCTCCGTATTTTTTCGCCGCTTATGTAGAACATCACTGCGCCTACGCCGTATATCAAAGAGAACGGTCCCCAGATGGTTGCGACATGCGTCTCCCAGTGGCCGAAAATCAGCCTGCACCATGTACCCTCGAGCAAAACGCCGAGCACATTGCCGAACATGAACAGCCAGAACATATTGCAGTAGGTCACGCCGTCCTTCTTCATCTCGGCAAGACCCTCATGCCTGTTTTTCACGGTATCGCCTCCTGTCCTTTGCTTTCTATATAATATAACAGAAGATTCGACTTTTTTACTTCAGATATGAACATATTTTCAAATGTTTATTTTTTATTTAATTTTCGCCCTGGCGCTGCCTGATCTTTCTCCAGTTTATGAAGCCGTAGCAGTCATTGACAAAGAACACCGAGAAGCAGACTATCATCGGCAGATACGACGGGTCGTCGACAGTCGCCATTATCCACATAATAATTAATACAATATCATTTGCGGCGTAGCCGAGCCCATAGAGCGGCGAGCGCAGGAGTGTAAGCGACGCAGCGATAAAGCTCGTTGCAACGGAAACGGTGCTTATCGCGAGCTTCGCGGTGTTGAAATATTTCAGAATAAAATAGAACGCCGCAGTTACAGCCGCAGTAAGAATAATCAGCACTGCCCACTTTTTCGCCCCGACATGCGCCACTTTCACCTCGTTTTCGCCCTCCTTGTACGGATGTCGAAACCAGGATATTGCCGCGGCGAGGGCTATCGGTGCGGTCATGCCGAGATATGTTATCATCTCGCCGTAGTAGCGAAATTTAAAAGAAATCACAGAATAGAATATGCTGAAAACGACAGTCAGCACCTGACCTATCGGATCGCCCTTCGCGTTGAGCATAAGCGAAGTGACGCCGATAAGCGACGCAACAAGGGTGAGATAATCCCGCTCCCGCGGAAACATAAACGACACCGTAACCAGAACAAGCGACCCGAGCCATATTGCCCATTCGTGCTTTTTGAATGTCTTAAACGGATTCTGATAGTTTTTCATGCTGTACCTCAAAAAAAAATAAGCACCCGCCATCTCGTCTTCTAAAACCTAACAACGAGATACGAATGCTTCATTACCCGGTGGCAATCTACTTATTAGTTTTGTGGTATTATATCAGTCGGCACGAAATTTGTCAAGAGCCGATCGGCTGATTAAATTCCGCCGCACCGTAAACAGCAAAAAGGAAGTCGAATAAATTTCGACTTCCCTTTTATTATATCTAAGCTTATTCCAGCTCAAACGCACCGGTGTAGAGGCGATAGTATGTGCCCTTTTCGGCGATGAGCTTTTCGTGGTTGCCGCGCTCGATTATTCTGCCGTGATCAAGCACCATTATGACGTCCGAGTTCTGGACGGTCGAGAGGCGGTGCGCGATAACAAAGACCGTGCGCCCTTTCATCAGCTTATCCATACCGCCCTGGACGAGAGCCTCGGTGCGCGTATCTATAGAAGAGGTCGCCTCGTCGAGAATCATGACGGGCGGGTCGGAAACCGCCGCGCGGGCTATAGATATCAGCTGACGCTGACCCTGCGAGAGTCCGGAACCGTCACCCTTGAGCACGGTGTTGTAGCCGTCCGGGAGCATGCGGATGAATCCGTCAGCATTCGCGAGCTTCGCCGCCGCGACGCACTGCTCGTCCGTCGCCTCAGGGTTGCCGTAGCGGATGTTTTCCATGACAGTGCCCGTGAACAGGTTGACATCCTGGAGCACGACGCCGAGACTGCGGCGCAAATCGGCTTTCTTTATCTTGTTGATATTTATTCCGTCATAGCGTATCTTGCCGTCCGCTATGTCATAGAAGCGGTTTATTAAGTTTGTTATCGTGGTCTTGCCCGCTCCGGTCGCGCCGACGAAAGCCACCTTCTGACCCGGCTCTGCGTAGAGCGTGATATCGTGAAGGACTTCCTTTTCGGGCGTGTAGCCGAAATCGACATGGTCGAGCACGACCTGACCCTCAAGCTTCGTATAAGTCAGAGTGCCGTCGCCGTGGGGATGCTTCCACGCCCACATTCCGGTGTGCTCCTTGACTTCGACTATCTCGCCGTTCTCCTCTTTTGCATTTACGAGGGTAACATATCCGTCGTCGGGCTCAGGCTCTTCGTCCATAAATGTGAAGATTCGCTCGGCGCCCGCGAGGGCGTTGACAATCGAGTTGAACTGGTTCGACATCTGGGATATCGGGTTTATAAAGTTGCGCGAGAGCACGAGGAACGAAGCTATCATGCCGAGGGACAGCGTGTTGACGCCGGTCAGCCCGAGATTCTTCGTGCCGGTGATAGCCATATATGAGCCGATAACGGCGAGCAGGATATACAGAAAATATCCGAACGCGTTCGTCATGGGCATCATCGAGGTCGCGTGGCCGTTTGCGTTCGCGGCGTTGTGCTCCCATTCGGTGTTGCGCTGCTTCATTTCTTTCTTCGACTGCTCTTCGTGGCAGAAGACTTTTATGACCTTCTGACCGTTTATCATCTCTTCGATATATCCGTCAAGATCCGCAAGGGATCTCTGCTGGGCTACGAAATACGCGCCGCTCTTGCCGACAACTTTCTTGATTATCTGCATGATAAAGAACAGCGATATGCACACAACGAGCGTCAGACCGACGCTGATATAGAGCATGCAGCAGAATACCGCCGCGACGGTGAACGCCGAAGAAATCAGCTGACCCATCGACTGCGCGAGCATCTGGCGCAGGGTATCTGTATCGTTTGTGTAGAGGCTCATCGTGTCGCCGTGGGTGTGCGAGTCGAAATATCTTATCGGCAGGCGCTGCATCTTCTCGAACATCTCATCGCGTATAGTCTTGAGCGTTCCCTGCGCTATAGTGACCATGCGGCGGTTGTAGATAAGCGTCGAGAGCGTGCCGATGAGATAGATGACCGCCATGGTTATCAGCGCGCGTATAAAGCCGGAGAAGTCTGGCGATGACTGACCGACCATCGGGGTTATATAATCGTCGATAAGCGTCTGGAGAAACATCGACGACGCAGCGCCCGCAACTGCGCTGAGCAGAATGCAAATTGTGACAAGGACTATCGTGCCTTTATAATTTTTGAGATAAGAGAGCAGACGCTTGAGCGTTTTCTTGTCGAGCTTTCTGGGCTGCATTCCGGGTCCGCCGGGCATACCCTTGGGTCCGCCGTGCATGGGCATAGGCTTACTCATCGTCGTTTCCTCCCTTCTGCTGGGATTCATAAACTTCGCGATAGATATCGCAGGATTTCAGCAGCTCGTCATGCGTGCCCTGCGCGATTATTCTGCCGTTGTCGAACACGAGTATTTTGTCCGCGTTCTGAACCGAGCTTATGCGCTGGGCTATAATTATCTTCGTCGTGTCGGGCATATACTGCGAAAGTCCCTTTTGAATCAGCGCGTCGGTGTGGGTATCGACGGCGCTTGTCGAGTCGTCGAGAATGAGCACCTTGGGATTCTTGAGCAGGGCGCGCGCTATGCACAGCCTCTGCTTCTGACCGCCGGAGACGTTCGTGCCGCCCTGTTCGATATAGGTGTTGTAGCCGTCGGGCATCGCGCTGACGAATTCATCCGCCTGAGCGAGCTCGCAGGCGTGCTTTATCTCTTCGTCGGTCGCGGCTTCATTGCCCCAGCGCAGGTTCTCGGATATCGTGCCGGAGAACAGCTCGTTCTTCTGGAGCACCATTGCGACCGAGTTTCTCAGGGTGTCGAGGTCGTAGTTTCTGACATCCACGCCGCCGAGCATCACTTCACCACCCGTTACATCGTAGAGACGCGGGATGAGCTGAACGAACGAGGACTTTGACGAACCCGTGCCGCCGATTATGCCGACAGTTTCGCCGGAGGCTATATGCACGTTGACATTGTCGAGCACCTTGGTGTCCGCCTTTGAAGCATAGGCAAAATTGACATTTTTATAATCTATCTCGCCGTCTTTGACTTCGAGAACGGGGTTCGCGGGGTTCGAGATATCGGTCTTTTCGTTGAGTATCTCAGCTATACGCTGAGCGGAAGAACTCGCGATTATCATCATGGCAAAGACCATGGAGAGCATCATGAGGCTCATGAGTATCTGCATGGCGTAGGTGAACAGCGCGGTAAGCGAGCCGGTGGTCAGACCGAGTGCTGCGTTGTTGCCGCTGGCGATGACCGCCTTTGCGCCGAGCCATGAGATGAGTATCATGCAGGTATACATGCAGACCTGCATAATAGGCGAGTTGAGCGCAATAAGGCGCTCCGCTTTTGCGAAGTCTTTGTATATCTTCTCGGATATCTTCTCGAACTTGCTTATCTCGTGATCCTCCTGATTGAAGGACTTGACGACTCTTATGCCGCGCACATTCTCCTGAACGACGTTGTTGAGCTCATCGTAGGTGTGGAAAACGCGCTTGAACACGGGATGCACCTTGATGATTATCAGCACGAGCAGAGCCGCGAGGACAGGTATAATCGCAATGAACATAAGCGAAATCTGGCTATCGATTCTGAACGAGACTATCATGGCGAAAATCAGCATAACCGGTCCGCGTATTGCTATTCTTATGAGCATCTGATAGGCGTTCTGAATATTTGTGACATCCGTCGTCAGTCTCGTGACTATCGACGCGGTCGAGAATTTGTCGATGTTCGAGAATGCGAAGGTCTGAACATTATCATACATATCGCTGCGCAGATTCGCGCCGAATCCGGCGGACGCGCGCGAGCCGAGGAACGCCGCAAGCATTCCCGTCACCATCTGGAACACCGCGAGGAATAGCAGCGCAAGACCGTATTTCCAGACCATGGACATCACGCCGCCCTCGATGCCGTTGTCGATAAGACCCGACATACAAAGCGGGATAACTATCTCGAACACGACTTCAAACGTGGAGAAAAAGATAGTCGCCCATGATACTTTTTTGTATTGGCGCATGCTCTTCAACAAAGTTTTTATCATATTCTCACTCCCTCTTTTCTTTCTTTGCTCCACTTTCCGGTTTGCAGCCGGGGCTGCTGTCAATATCAAGGTTATCGCATATCCTTATGAGATATCCGCGGAGCTGTTCGACTTCTTCTTCGCTGAACGATCTGAGCATCGCCCGCTCGCCGTTGTCGATAGAACGGCGTATCTCGAGATTGATGTCTTTCGCCTTATCGGTCAGCCGCACGACCTTGTTTCTCTTGTCCGACGGGTCGGTACAGGTGCTGAGAAAGCCGCTCTGCTCCATGCGCGTGACTATGCCGACAATCGTCGGATGTGAGACATGGGAGTAGTCTTCAATCTCTTTCTGGGTTGTCTGACCTCCGCGCTCGGCGAGAAATCTTATGATCCGCGACTGCGCAAAAGTCAGCCCGTGCTTGCCGAGTCCTACATCGGCGTTCGACTTCAAACGGTTGTCTATACGCTTGAAAAAATATCCGATATGCTCCATAGCGATCTCCTTTCCGCAAAGCTGTTTTAAGCAATATTAAGTGTAGCACGCTACACATTATACATATATGCGCGCCGAATGTCAACAATATGTTTGTAAACAATTTGTGACCTCGGCGCTGAAGATTTTTATGTTCTGTTTTCGTTGAGATTAAAGACGGTGCGTATGAGCTCCGACGCCGCGCGGATGCCGTGCTCGTCCGGGTTCATGAGCAATAATCTTGATGTTCCGCCGATGCAGAAGATTATTTTTTCTTTGCGCTCCGGCTCGTCGTCGTCATGCAGATAGATTCTGAAAAGAGCCTCCTCCGCGTCGTTGAGCAGTGAAGTCACATCATCGCCGTAGAGCGCGCGGATAAGCCGCTCTTCGCGCGATATCGCGCCGACCAGCTCTGAAACAAAGGCGTATGTATCGCTGAACGCCATCCGGGCGCAGTCGCATCGGCCGAGGATATCGGCGACGGTCTCGCGGCAGATGTGCCGATGCAGGCTCTCCATGGTGTCATAGTGGGAATAGAATGTCGTTTTGTTTATCAGCGCCTCCCGGCACAGGTCGCTGACCTTGACAGGTGACGGGTCGCGCAGGCGCAGATCGACATATGTATGTACTATCAGCCGCTCCGTTTTGATATATCTAAGATCATTTTTATTCACCATTTAAACGCCTCTTTTTCTATTTAGTCGTTTATCTTACCAATTTGTAAAACAGTTTCTTGATTAGACAACTTTAGTTGTTTATAATGTTAGCATATACTAAAAAATATTACAAGGGGGAGTATGCCGAATGAACAGAAAAGACCGCACCGTCTATATTATGCTCACCGACTATCCGGATAAGGTCTCGCGGACTATAAAAAGAATAGGGCTTTGGGAATACTCCCACATGTCGATAAGCACGGATGAACACTACCCGAAATTTTTCAGCTTCACAGGCAAGCGCGGATTCATGACCGAGGACTTCGACCTCCACCCGACTTACAAAGGCACGGATGTCCCCTGCGCGCTGTTCGCTCTGCCCGTAACGGAAGCGGAGCTCCGCAATGTAGAGCGCATCATAAAGCACATGACCTCGAACGCCGACGAGTATAAATACAGCTACATCGGACTTGCACTGCTCTATCTGCGGATAATCCCGAAGCAGCGCGGGCGCGACACCTGCGTCGGCTTCGTCTCGCGCACGATAAGGGAGCAGACCTCGCTCTCCGCAGGGCGCAGAAAAAAGTTTTGCAGCCCGAACGACATAAAGGCGTTTTTTATCAATCAGCTCGTCTTTGAGGGACCTCTGAGAGTGCTGCTGCAAAAGGGCAAGGCGTAAATTAAAATATCAATCCGCCGTCGGTTCGTGCCGTTCGGCGGTTTATTTTCAGCAAAAGCAAAAGACCTCCCGCTCGGGGAGGTCTTTTAATATAATTAAGGGTTGTTGAAATCAGTTCTCGCCGTCGCCGTTTATGGTCGATATCTCGGGGGTTATCTCTTCGAGAACATCGAGGACTATCTTCACGGTGTCGAGGGAGGTGAATATCGTCACGCCGTTCTGAACGGCACAGCGGCGGATCTCAACGCCGTCCTCAAAGTGGACGCCGGAGAGAATGGCGCGCGTGTTGATAACATAGCTGACGTAGCCCGCTCTTATGGAGTCGAGGATTTCCGTGCTGCCCTCGCTGAGCTTGCCGCGCACGCGGGTGCGTATGCCGTGCTTCTTGAGGAACGCCGCGGTTCCGGCGGTCGCCTCGATATTGAAGCCGAGGTGATAGAAGCGCTTGACGAGCGGCAGAGCCTCTTCCTTGTCTTCGTCGGCAAGGGTGACTATTACCGTACCGTATTCTTTCATCCTGACTCCGGACGCCTGAAGAGCCTTGTAGAGCGCGCGGTTCAGGCGCTTGTCGTAGCCTATCGCTTCGCCGGTCGATTTCATCTCGGGCGAGAGATATGCATCCATGCCTGTCAGCTTCTCAAACGAGAACGCCGGAGCTTTGACATACCAGCGCTTTCCGTCGGGCAGGCGCATATCGGTTATGCCCTGATCGTGCAGGCTCTGACCGAGCATAACCTTTGTCGCGATGCGGACAAGGTTGCAGTCGGTGGACTTTGAAAGGAACGGCACACTTCGCGAAGCGCGGGGATTGACCTCGATAACATAGACGCTCTCGTCGCTGTCAACTATAAACTGTATATTGAACAGACCGACTATGCCTATGCCGAGTCCGAGCTTTGTGGTGTATTCGGCTATCGTGTCTCTGACCTTCTGAGAGATAGAGAACGGCGGATATACACTCGTGCTGTCGCCCGAGTGGACGCCGGTACGCTCGACGAGTTCCATTATGCCAGGGATGAACACCTCGCTGCCGTCGCAGATAGCGTCTATCTCGACTTCCTTGCCCATAAGATATTTATCTATGAGCACGGGCTTGTCCTCATCGACCTCAACGGCGTTCTTGAGATATTTTCTGAGCATCGTCTCGTTAGCGACTATCTCCATCGCTCTGCCGCCGAGCACGAAGCTCGGGCGCACAAGCACGGGGTAGCCTATGCGCGCGGCAACAGCCGCACCGGTCTCGATATCCGTAACAGCCTCGCCTTTCGGGTTCGGGATGCCGAGAGATTTTATAACGGCGTCAAACGCGTCCCTGTTCTCGGCGCGCTCAATGGCGTCACAGTCGGTGCCGATTATCTTCACGCCGCGCCTTGCAAGCGGAGCCGCGAGGTTGACGGCAGTCTGACCGCCAAGGGTGACTATAACGCCCTCCGGCTTTTCGAGATGGACTATATTCATAACATCCTCTGTCGTCAGGGGCTCGAAATAGAGCTTGTCGGCAGTGGTATAGTCGGTCGAAACGGTCTCGGGGTTGTTGTTGATTACTATCGCCTCATAGCCGAGCTGCTGAATGGCATGGACGGCATGGACGGTCGAATAGTCGAACTCAACGCCCTGTCCTATACGGATAGGACCTGAACCTAAGACTATTATCTTCTTTTTGTCCGACACAACGGACTCGTTCTCGCTCGCGTAGGTCGAGTAGAAATAGGGCACATAGCTGTCAAACTCGCTCGCACAGGTATCAATCATCTTGTATGTCGGGAAGATATCCTCTTTGCATCTGCGCTCATATATGCTGTCCTCGCTCTCTTTCCAGAGCTCGGCGATATACGAATCGGAGAAGCCGAGGCGCTTTGCCTCGCGCAGAAGAATGTCGGAGCCGGGATTCGCCTCCATCTCCTTCTCGAAGTCGACTATCTTCTTTATCTTGTCGAGGAAGAACATATCTATATGCGTTATATCGCAGATGAGCGACGGGTCAACGCCCATCCACATCAGCTGGGATATTGCATAGAGACGGTCGTCCGTGCCCTCTTTGATATATTCGAGCAGCTCGTCAACGCTCATATGCGCCGAGTCGAACTTCTCCATATGCAGGTGGTTCTTGCTCTCTTCGAGCGAGCGTATAGCCTTGAGCAGGCTCTCTTCAAAAGTGCGTCCGACGCTCATGACCTCGCCGGTCGCCTTCATCTGGGTCGAAAGCGTGTTGTGCGCGGCGGGGAACTTGTCGAACGGGAAGCGCGGCATCTTGGTCACGACATAGTCGAGCGAGGGCTCGAAGCAGGCGGGGGTGTTTGCAAGCTGTATTTCATGCAGATCCATGCCGACCGCTATTTTCGCCGAGACACGCGCTATCGGATATCCGCTCGCCTTTGAAGCGAGGGCGGACGAGCGCGAAACTCTGGGGTTGACCTCAATGACATAGTAGCGGAACGAATGGGGATCGAGCGCAAACTGAACGTTGCAGCCGCCCTTTACTCCCAGGGCGCGGATAATTTTGAGCGCGGAATCCCTGAGCATCTGATATTCTTTATTCGTCAGTGTCTGGCTGGGCGCGACGACTATCGAGTCGCCGGTATGAATACCGACGGGGTCGAGGTTTTCCATATTACAAACGGTGATAGCGGTGTCGTTCGCGTCGCGTATCACTTCGTATTCTATCTCTTTGTAGCCCTTTATGCTCTTTTCGACGAGCACCTGATGCACGGGCGAGAGCGCAAGCGCGTTCTTCATCATGTCGCGCATCTCGTCGGGGTCATAGGCGAAGCCGCCGCCCGTTCCGCCGAGCGTGAATGCGGGGCGCAGGATAACGGGATAGCCTATCTTCTCCGCCGCCTCAAGACCCTCTTCGATACTGTAGGTTATCTGTGAGGGGACTATCGGCTCGCCGATGCTCTCGCAGAGCTCTTTGAACAGCTCTCTGTCCTCGGCGCGCTCAATGCTCTCGGCATCCGTGCCGAGCAGCTCTATCTCGCACTCCTTGAGAACGCCCTTTTTCGCGAGCTGCATCGCAAGGTTGAGTCCGGTCTGACCGCCGATGCCGGGGACTATCGCGTCCGGGCGCTCATAGCGGCAGATACGCGCGAGGTATTCGAGCGTCAGCGGCTCCATATAGACTTTATCGGCTATGGTAGTATCGGTCATTATCGTTGCGGGGTTCGAGTTCGCGAGGACGACCTCGTAGCCCTCCTCACGCAGGGCGAGGCACGCCTGAGTTCCCGCATAGTCGAACTCGGCAGCCTGACCGATGACTATAGGACCCGAGCCGATAACGAGCACCTTTTTTATATCAGTTCTCTTAGGCACGCTCCTTCGCCTCCTTCATATAGTCGATAAACTGACCGAACAGATAGCTGCTGTCCTGCGGACCGGGCGCGCTCTCGGGGTGATACTGCACGCTGAACACAAGGTCTTTCCTGCATCTTACTCCCTCGACGGTGTTGTCGAGAAGATTTATGTGCGTCACTTCGAGGTCGGTGCCCTCGACCGTTTTCGGGTCAACGGCGTAGCTGTGGTTCTGCGAGGTTATCTCTATTTTGTTGGTGTCGAGGTTCATGACCGGGTGGTTTCCGCCGCGGTGGCCGAACTTGAGCTTATATGTCTTTGCGCCGTAGGCGAGGGATATCATCTGATGTCCGAGGCAGATGCCGAAAATCGGATATTTGCCGCGAAGCGCCCTGACCGTGTTTATGACCGGAGTCACATCCTCGGGGTCGCCGGGGCCGTTTGAAAGAAACACTCCGTCGGGCTTCATGAACTCAATTTCATCCGCCGGCGTGTCATAGGGCACGACAACGACGTTGCAGCCGAACTTGTTGAGGCTGCGCACAATATTGAGTTTCATGCCGCAGTCTATCGCAACGACATTGAACTGCGGGTTCGACGTGCGCGAATACCAGCGCTTTTTGCAGCTGACGCGGCTGACCGCATCGTGGGCGACGGGGGTATTTTTGATTATCTCCACCGCGACCTCAGCCGGGATATCGGGCGAGGTTATGAGCACGCGGCGCGAGCCCAGGTCGCGTATGCTGCGCGTGAGCTTTCTCGTGTCAACGCCGGAGATGCCGGGAATCCCGTTCTCTTCGAGCAGCTCCGAGAGCGTCTTTGTGTATCTGAAGTTCGAGGGCATATCGTTGTAGTCATACACGATAAGACCGCCGAGGCTCGGGTTTTTGCACTCAAAATCATCGTCGGTTATTCCGTAATTTCCTATAAGCGGATATGTCATAACGACCATCTGATCAGTATACGACGGGTCGGAGACTATTTCCTGATAGCCGACCATCGAGGTGTTGAAAACTATTTCGCACACTCTGTCGGTATAGCTGCCGAAGCCGTATCCGTAGTACTCGCTGCCGTCCTCAAGGACGATCTTGCGGTCTATGAGTCTCATTTAAAAATACACTCCTTGAATTTATCAGATAGAGCTTTTAAGTCTTTCGAGCACATCTCTGTAGCCGCCGAGAACATCGCCGAGGTCGCGGCGGAATCTGTCCTTGTCGAGCTTTTTGTTTGTCTCCATATCCCAGAGGCGGCAGGAATCGGGGGATATCTCATCGCACAGGACAAGTCCCTCGTCGGTGCGGCCGAACTCGAGCTTGAAGTCGACAAGGCGCACGCCGCCCTTTGCAAACAGCTCAGTCATCAGCTCGTTTATACGCTTGGACATGGCTCTGAGCTCGTCGAGCTCCTCCTGCGTGGCGAGACCGATGGCGGTTATCTGGCTGTCGTTTATCATCGGATCGCCGAGCTCGTCGCTCTTGTAGCTGAACTCAACGACCGTGTTCTTCAGGGGCGAACCCTCCGGCACGCCGTATTTCTTTGAAAAGCTTCCTGCTGCGATATTTCTGACTATGACCTCGACCATAACGATCTCAGCCTTCTTCGCGAGGACGGTGGTTTCGTCGATGACCTTGAGAAGATGGGTCTTGACTCCGTTCTTCATGAGGTAATCAAAGATGATGTTGGAGATCGCCGCGTTGAGTTTTCCTTTTCCGGGCAGATCTTCTTTCTTGACGCCGTTGCCGGCAGTGGCGGTGTCCTTGTACTTGATGATGCAGGTACCGGGCTCCTCCGAACTGTAAACGACCTTGCTCTTGCCTTCATACAACTTTTCCATACCGCAGTTTCCTTTCGCTTTTCGTATTTTTATTTATTTGCTCCGCTCGGAGAGTTTCCCCTCAAAGCGGTCTTTGGTGATAACATCCGGGATAGGGGTCGGATAGACTCCGTTGAAGCACGCACTGCAGAAGTTCTCGCTGCCTATCAGATTTTTAAGCTCCGACTCCGGCAGATATCCGAGAGAATCCGCACCGATTATGTCGGCAATCTCCTCCACCGAGTGGTGGCAGGCGATAAGATTCTCGCGCGAGTCAACGTCAGTGCCGTAGTAGCACGGATGCATGAACGGCGGCGAGGAGATGCGCATATGCACCTCTTTTGCCCCCGCTTCGCGCAGGAGGTTGACTATCTGGCGGCTCGTCGTGCCGCGCACTATCGAGTCGTCGATGAGCACTATCCTCTTATCCTTTACGGATTCGCTTATCGCGCTGAGCTTTATTCTCACCTGATCGATTCTCTTGTCCTGACCGGGTGAGATGAAAGTTCTGCCGATATATTTGTTTTTTATGAAGCCCATTCCGTAGGGTATCCCCGACGCCTCGGCATAGCCCAGAGCGGCGTCGATTCCCGAATCCGGGACGCCCATAACAACATCGGCTTCAACGGGATGGGTCTTTGAAAGTATCGCGCCGGCATTTCTGCGCGCCGCGTGAACCGACACGCCGTCAATGACGGAATCGGGTCTTGCAAAATAGATATACTCAAAAATGCATGAGCGCCTCGGCTTTTCGCCGCAGTGATCCCTGTTCGAGCGCACGCCGTTTTCGTCAAAGACGAGTATCTCGCCGGGGAGTATATCGCGCTCGAATTTTGCGCCGACGGCGGAAAGCGCACAGCTCTCGGACGCGACGACATATGTGCCGTCGAGCGTTTTGCCGTAGCACAGCGGGCGGAACCCGTAGGGGTCGCGCGCTGCGAGCAGCTTTGCGGCTGACATGAGCACGAGAGAATACGCGCCCTCGAGCCTGTTCATCGCGCTGCTCAGCGCATTTTCTATTGAAGGACTGTTGAGGCGCGCCTGCATGACGATATAGGCGATTATCTCTGTGTCGCTCGTCGTGTGGAAGATAGCGCCGCCGAGCTCGAGCTCGCTGCGCAGTTCATAGGCGTTGCTGAGGTTTCCGTTGTGGGCAAGAGCCATCTTGCCCTTCTGGTGGTTGACCTCGATGGGCTGGCAGTTCGCTCTGCTGTTGCCGCCGGTCGTGCCGTAGCGCGCGTGGGCGACAGCCATCCTGCCCTGCGGGAACTTCATCAGGTCGTCGCGCGAGAAGACTTCGTTGACAAGTCCGATATCCTTGCGCGAAACGAACACTCCGTCGTCGTTGACGACTATGCCGCAGCTCTCCTGCCCTCTGTGCTGCAGGGCATAGAGACCGTAGTAGGCGAGATCCGCCACGGGGCCGGGCTTGGGTGAATAGACTCCGAAAACGCCGCACTCTTCATGCAAGTTTGCCATAGGTATTTATTCTCCGATCTCAGATTTTTCAAGTGCTGCGGCTATAAAGCCTTTGAACAGCGGGTGAGCCTTGTTGGGACGGGATTTGAACTCGGGGTGATACTGCACTCCGACATAGAACGGGCGGTCGGAAAGCTCGACCGTTTCAACGAGTCTGCCGTCGGGCGAAAGACCCGAGAGGGTGAGTCCGTTCTGAGTAAGTATATCGCGATAATCGTTGTTGAACTCGTAGCGGTGGCGGTGGCGCTCGGAAATTTCGGACTTTCCGTAGCAGCGCTCCATTGTTGTGCCGGGCTTGATAACGCAGGGATATGCGCCAAGACGCAGTGTGCCGCCCTTGTCGATATTGTCGCTCTGACCGGGCATGAAATCGATGACCTTGTTCTTGCAGAGCTCATCGAACTCGCCCGAGTGGGCGTCTTTGATACCCGCGACATCGCGCGCGTATTCAATAACCGCAATCTGCATTCCGAGGCAGATTCCGAAATAGGGAACGTTGTTCTCTCTGGCGTATTTCGCCGCGAGAATCATGCCCTCGATTCCTCTGCCGCCGAAGCCGCCGGGGACGATTATTCCGTCGAGGTGCGAGAGCTCCTGCTCGTAGTTCGCCTCGGTTAGATTCTCGGAATCGATCCAGTCGATGCGGATGTGGGTGTTGAGAGTGTAGCCCGCGTGGCGAAGCGCCTCGGCAACGGACAGATACGCATCATGGAGCTGGACATATTTGCCGACAAGACCTATCTTGACTTCCTTTTCGCGGTTCTTGATGCGGTGGACAAGCTCCGTCCACTCGTCGAGATCCGGCTCGGGAGCGTCTATATTCAGCTCGCGGCAGACGACGGACGAGAAGTTCGACTTCTCAAGCATCAGCGGAGCTTCGTAGAGATAAGGCAGGGTGATGTTCTCGATAACGCAGTCGGGCTTGACGTTGCAGAAGAGCGATATCTTCTTGAAGATAGCCTCCTCAAGCGGCTCGTCACAGCGCAGGACGATTATGTTCGGGTTGATGCCCATGCCCTGCAGCTCCTTGACCGAGTGCTGGGTGGGTTTGGACTTATGCTCGTCCGATCCACGCAAAAACGGCACCAGAGTGACATGGATGAAGAGGCTGTTCTCACGCCCTACCTCAAGAGATATCTGTCTTACAGCTTCGAGGAAAGGCTGGGATTCAATGTCACCTATAGTGCCGCCGATCTCAGTGATGACCACGTCGGCATCGGTTTTCTTGCCGACACGGTATACGAAATCCTTTATTTCATTTGTTATATGGGGTATGACCTGAACGGTCGAACCGAGATACTCGCCGCGGCGCTCTTTGTTGAGCACGTTCCAGTATACTTTACCGGTGGTGAGATTCGAGTATTTGTTGAGATCCTCGTCGATGAAACGCTCATAGTGGCCGAGGTCTAGGTCGGTCTCCGCGCCGTCTTCCGTGACGTAAACTTCGCCGTGCTGATAGGGGCTCATGGTGCCCGGGTCAACGTTGATATAAGGATCGAGCTTCTGCGCCGCTACCTTGAGTCCGCGCGCTTTGAGAATTCGTCCGAGCGACGCCGCAGTTATCCCCTTTCCGAGACCGGATACGACTCCTCCGGTCACAAAGATGTACTTTGTCATTAATATCCCTCCGTATTTTATCTTTTTCTTTATTTTATATACTTCTCCGGTTAAGGTTTCACGCGTACTTTCATTATATCATATTATAACACACCTTCCCTGCCGACTTCTACGGTATTCTGTACTAAAAGCGAGTGCTTTGGAACCGAAAAATATGACAACGCGGTCAACTGCCCGCAAAACCCGATGAGATGCGGGGCGCTCGGTTCCGAAAAAGCAAAAAGCAAAGGCGTCCGCCGATGGGGGCACTGTCCCCAGGGGAATGAACGCCTTTGCTCATTTGAGGCGTATTTTATCATATTAAAAGACCCGTGTCAATCGCGTATTTTATATGTATCGCACTTTATTTTCCGAAACGGCTGAGAGAAAAGAGCGCCGTCGAAAAAATTTTTCCGGCGCGAGTTCAACTCCGCCGCATTTTCTCAGAAAAGCGGTTACATCTTGCTCATAAAATTGCTTTTCAAAAAGCTTCGATTGCGGCTATTTGCACAAAAATAAAGAATTATCCGAAAACGCCTTGACAAACGATTTTGCTGCGCGTATAATTCAGCGCATAAAGGCAATGGCGTCTTTGAACCGAACGGGTTCATTGACGCCATTTTTTATTTTTCGCCTTAAAATATGAAAAAGGAGCGCTAACTTATGAGCACAGTATCTGATTATTTCGGAAGTCTCGTTTTTGACGACAGAGTGATGAAAGCAATGCTTTCCGCCGATGTTTACCAGTCTCTCAAGAAGACTATTGACGAAGGAGCAAGTCTCAATAATGACGTCGCCAACGCAGTTGCCGCCGCTATGAAGGACTGGGCCGTTGAGCATGGCGCGACCCATTTCACCCACTGGTTCCAACCCCTGACCGGCATCACCGCCGAGAAGCACGACAGCTTCATAACCCCCGCATCCGACGGACGCGTTATCATGGAGTTCTCGGGCAAGGAACTGATAAAAGGCGAGCCGGACGCATCGTCCTTCCCGTCTGGCGGACTCAGAGCAACCTTTGAAGCCCGCGGCTACACCGCGTGGGATCCCACTTCCTACGCATTTATAAAAGACAAGACCCTCTGCATCCCCACGGCGTTCTGCTCTTACGGCGGCGAGGCACTCGACAAGAAAACGCCTCTGCTCCGTTCCATGCAGGCTCTCAACAAGCAGGCTCTTCGTATTCTCAGACTCTTCGGCAACACCGATGTAAAGTGCGTGCGCACCTCCGTCGGCCCCGAGCAGGAATACTTCCTTGTTGACAAGGCTCTCTATGAGCAGCGCAAAGACCTCGTCTTCTGCGGACGCACGCTTTTCGGCGCAAAGGCGCCCAAGGGTCAGGAGATGGACGACCACTATTTCGGAGTTATCAAGCCGAGAGTCGCCGCTTACATGGCAGACCTCAACGAAGAGCTCTGGAAGCTCGGCGTTCTTGCAAAGACCGAGCACAACGAAGTCGCACCGTCTCAGCATGAGCTCGCACCCATATATACCACAACGAACATCGCCACCGACCACAACCAGCTGACTATGGAAATCATGCAGAAAGTCGCCGCGAAGCACGGACTTGTCTGCCTGCTCCACGAGAAGCCGTTCGCCGGAGTCAACGGCTCGGGCAAGCACAACAACTGGTCCATGGCTACGGATACCGGAGTCAACCTCCTCACTCCCGGCGAGACCCCCTATGAGAACGCACAGTTCCTGCTGTTCCTCTGCGCGGTCATCAAAGCCGTTGACGACTATCAGGATCTGCTCCGCGTCTCCGTCGCGACCGCAGGCAACGACCACAGACTCGGCGCGAACGAAGCTCCGCCCGCAGTTGTCTCTATGTTCCTCGGCGACGAGCTGACCGCAGTTCTCGACGCTATAGAGAACGACGCGCCCTACAGCGGCAGCGAAAAGACAACGATGAAGCTCGGCGTTCATGTTCTGCCGAAGTTCACCCGCGACACCACCGACCGCAACCGCACATCGCCCTTTGCGTTCACCGGCAACAAGTTTGAGTTCCGTATGCTCGGCTCGTCGAACAGCATCGCCTGCGCGAACATCATGCTCAACGCCGCCGTTGCGGAGTCGCTCAAGATATATGCGGACCGCCTCGAAAATGTCGATGACTTCGAGACCGCTCTGCACGACATGATAAAGAAGACCATAAAAGACCACAAGAGAATCATCTTCAACGGCAACGGCTATGACGACGCGTGGATAAAGGAAGCTACCGAGAAGCGCGGACTGCTGAATCTCCGCACCACTCCGGACGCTATGCCCGCGATGATCGCCGACAAGAACGTGAAGATGCTCACCGCTCACAAGATATTCTCACCCGCAGAGCTTCACAGCCGCTATGAGATACTTCTTGAGAACTACTCAAAGACCGTCAATATAGAAGCTCTGACCATGGTCGACATGGCGAGAAAAGAGATTCTCCCCGCAGTCGAGGGCTACACGAAGTCGCTTGCAGAAACCCTCGCCGCGAAGAAAGCGGCAGTCGCAGGTCTCCCCTGCAAATACGAGACCGCGACCATCACAAAGCTCTCCGAGCTGTCCGATGAAATCGCCGACGCGACCGCAGACCTTGAAGGCGAGATAGCGAAGTTCCAGGCCATCGAGGATGTCACCGAAGCGGCGAATGATATCAGAGACGTTATCCTCGGCAAGATGGATGCCCTGCGCGCCGTCTGCGACGAGGCAGAGACGATAACCGCCAAGGAGTTCTGGCCGTTCCCGACCTACAGCGACCTGCTCTTCAGCGTAAAATAAAAATCCACGACCCTTTTTACAATAACAAAAGCGCCCGAGTCGGGAGAAGTAACGCGGAATACCGCTCAAAGCGAGCATGGGACGGTGAGAGCCATGCAGCACAGGAGCCGCGCGAATAACACCCGACGAGCCGCAAGCCGAAAGGACTACCGAGTAGGTGCGCCGGACACGCCGACCGTTACAGCGGCGAGGCTTTCTTCGAAGCCGAAAAGAGAACAAAGATAGGTGGCACAGCGAGTTGGCACTTGCCCTATCGAATGCTGAAACTAACCGAAAGGAAAGATTACTATGTGTTCGATAATGGGTTACTGCGACTGCTGTGCCGCTTTTTCTGATTTTGAGGAAGGATTCAAAAAGACCGTTTCAAGAGGACCGGACGACAGCAGAATAATAGACACCGGCAAAGGTCTGCTCGGCTTCCACCGCCTTGCGATAATGGGGCTGACCCCCGACGGAATGCAGCCGTTTGAATTGGACGGCAGCTATGTCGTCTGCAACGGCGAGATATACGGCTACGAGAAGATAAAAGAGGAGCTTGCAAAGAAATACACATTCAAAAGCGGCTCCGACTGCGAGATACTTCTCCCGCTCTACCGTGAATACGGCGTGGATATGTTCAAGATGCTCGATGCCGAGTTTGCGCTGATTATCTATGACGGCGAAGAGAAAAAATACATCGCCGCAAGAGACCCGATAGGCATCCGCCCGCTCTACTACGGCTATGATAAAAAGGGTGTTATCATGTTCGCGAGCGAGGCGAAGAACCTCGTCGGGATGTGCAGGCGCGTTATGCCCTTCCCGCCCGGACACTACTACAAAGACGGCAAGTTTGTCCAATACTGCGACATAGCGGCGGTTGACGAAGTCTGCCATGACGACCTTGAGACAGTTTGCAAAAACATCCGCGAAAAGCTCATCGCCGGCGTTGACAAGAGACTCGTTGCGGACGCAAAAGTCGGCTTCCTGCTCTCCGGCGGACTCGATTCGTCCCTCGTCTGCGCCATAGCGGCGAGACAGAGCAAAAAGCCGATACGCACCTTTGCAATAGGCATGAGCGAGGACGCTATCGACCTCAAATACGCAAAGGAAGTCGCCGACTACATCGGCAGTGACCACACCGAGGTCATCATGACAAAAGAACAGGTCATAGACTCGCTCGAGGGTGTCATCCGTATGCTCGGCACATTTGATATCACAACTATCCGCGCGAGCATGGGCATGTACCTGCTGTGCAAATGGATACACGAGAACACGGATATCAGAGTTCTTCTGACGGGCGAAATCTCCGACGAGCTGTTTGGCTACAAATACACCGACTTTGCGCCGAGCGCGGAGGAGTTCCAGAAGGAGTCGCAGAAGAGAATAAGAGAGCTGCACATGTACGACGTTCTGCGCGCCGACCGCTGCATCTCTGTAAACTCGCTTGAAGCGCGCGTGCCGTTCGGCGATCTCGACTTTGTGAAATATGTCATGTCCGTCGACCCCGCGAAGAAAATGAACACCTACGGCAAGGGCAAATATCTGCTCCGCCACGCGTTCGAGGGCGACTATCTGCCCCATGATATACTCTTCCGCGAAAAGGCGGCATTCTCCGACGCGGTCGGTCACTCGATGGTCGACTACCTCAAGGAATACGCCGAGGGGCTCTACACCGAAGAGGAATTCAAAGAGAAGTGCGAAAAATACACCCACGCAAAGCCGTTCACGAAAGAATCCCTGCTCTATCGCGAGATATTTGAAAAGTACTATCCCGGTCAGTCCGAGATGATAGTCGATTTCTGGATGCCCAACAAGTCATGGGAGGGCTGCGATGTCAACGACCCGTCCGCCCGCGTGCTCTCAAACTACGGCGAAAGCGGAAAATAAAAAATGTCCCCCGCGCGGAAATTTGCCGTGCGGGGGATTTTGCAAATTGACTGTAAATTGATTTGAATGAAGCGTTTGCCCTGCAAACATGAAACGGCAGCTTCGCTGCCATGAAGTAAAACAGGCACATCAGTTCTTACTTTTTACCTATTACTTTTTACTTTCCAAAAATCCCTTGTCAGAAGTGAAAAAGTAAGAACAAAAAACTAATAAGTAATAAGTAAAAATCCCCCGAACTGCGTTCAAGGGATTTTTGGCACCCCCTGGGGGAATCGAACCCTCAACTGCCCCTTAGGAGGGGGCATTGTTATCGTGAGCGAAGCGAACAACAAGGTTCTCAAGCGTCAGCTTGAGGTTCTTATATCCATTCTGTTGCATAAAAAAGCCGTCCGCAAAAAGTGGACGGCTTTGGCACCCCCTGGGGGAATCGAACCCTCAACTGCCCCTTAGGAGGGGGCTGTTATATCCATTTAACTAAGGAGGCGTATATGCTTTTTGACGCTCAATATTTTATCAGATAAGCTCTTCAAAGTCAAGAAGAATCGGTTCGGGCAAAACAATATAAAAACTTTTGGGATAATTGCCTGTTTTACATGGTATCATACATACAAATACACTTGAAATATTCACATTTATGTTATAAAATAATCAGTGGTGCAAGCGTAAAAAGCTGGCAAATTCAACTTTTGAAAGGACGATCAAAATGAGCGCACTTAACAAAAAGTCAGTTAAGGATATCGACGTTTCCGGCAAGAGAGTGCTGGTACGCTGCGATTTCAATGTCCCGCTCCAGGACGGCAAAATCACCTCGGACAAGAGAATTGTTGCCTCCCTCCCCACTATCAAATATCTTATCGATCATCACGCAAAGGTTATTCTTTGCTCCCATCTGGGCAGACCCAAGGGTGAGTTCAAGCCCGAGTTCTCCCTTGCTCCCGTAGCCGCAAGACTCTCCGAGCTTCTCGGTCAGGATGTCAAGATGGCTAAGGACGTTATCGGCGACAGCGCAAAAGAGCTTGCCGCTAATCTCAAGGACGGCGAAGTCATGCTCCTTGAGAACGTGCGTTTCCACGCAGAAGAGACCAAGAACGATCCCGCATTCTCGAAGGCTCTTGCCTCCCTTGCGGATATCTATGTAAACGACGCTTTCGGTTCGGCTCACAGAGCTCACTCCTCCACGACCGGCGTTGCCGACTATCTGCCGGCAGTCTGCGGCTTCCTCATCCAGAAGGAGATCGAGTTCATGGGCGGCGCTCTTGAGAATCCGAAGAGACCCCTCGTCGCTATCCTCGGCGGCGCAAAGGTCTCCGACAAGATCGGCGTCATCAACAACCTCCTCGATAAGGTCGATACCCTTATCGTCGGCGGCGGCATGGCTTATACTTTCTTCGTCGCCAAGGGCTACCATGTCGGCACCTCCCTGTTCGAGGCCGATAAGGTTGAGCTTGCAAAGGAAATGATGCAGAAGGCAGTTGACAAGGGAGTCAACTTCCTGCTCCCCATCGACAACGTTATCAGCAACGAGTTTGCCGAGAACGCTGAGTACAAGACCATCAACTCCGACGAGTTCCCGGACGGCTGGATGGGTATGGACATCGGTCCCAAGACCCGCGAGCTGTTCGCAAACGCCATAAAGGGCAGCGGAACCGTTATCTGGAACGGACCGATGGGCGTTGCCGAGTGGGATCACTTCGCAGGCGGCACCATTGCCGTTGCAACCGCTGTTGCTGACAGCGGCGCTATCTCCATCATCGGCGGCGGCGACTCCGCAGCTGCTGTTCAGAAGCTCGGCTTCGCCGACAAGATGAGCCACATCTCCACCGGCGGCGGCGCATCTCTCGAGTTCCTCGAGGGCAAGGAGCTGCCCGGCATCGCTGCGCTCAACGACAAATAATTATCTGCAAATTTTAAGCCCGCGGGCGGCAAACCCGCGGGATTTTTCAGGAAGAAAGGAAGTTTCAGAATGAATAAGCAGCTCAGAAAACCCGTTATCGCGGGCAACTGGAAAATGAACAACACTCCCGCAGAGGCTACCGCTCTCATCGAGGCTCTCAAGCCCCTTGTAAAGGACGCCGACTGCGAGGTCGTCTGCTGTGTCCCCTATATCGATCTCTATGCGGCTCTTGAGGCTGCAAAGGGCAGCAACATACAGATAGGCGCCGAGAACTGCCACTGGGCAGAGAAGGGCGCATTCACCGGCGAAGTCAGCGCGAAGATGCTCAAGGCCGCGGGCGTGCCCTATGTTATCATAGGCCACAGCGAGCGCAGACAGTATTTCGGCGAGACCGATGTCACCGTTCGCAACCGCGTCAGAGCCGCTCTCAACGAGGGTCTGAAGGTTATCCTCTGCGTCGGCGAAGTCCTCTCCGAGCGCAAGGACGGCATCACCTCTCAGATAGTCAGCGCGCAGACCGAGATAGCTCTCGGCGGCGTATCCGCTGACGAGCTCAAGAACATCATCATCGCCTACGAGCCCGTCTGGGCTATCGGCACGGGCGAGACCGCAACTCCAGAGCAGGCGAACGAGGTCTGCGCCGTTATCCGTTCTCTTATCGAGAGACTTTACGGCAAGGACGCCGCGGACGCCATCGTTGTCCAGTACGGCGGATCGATGAACGACAAGAACGCCGCAGAGCTGCTCGCTCAGCCCGATGTTGACGGCGGTCTTATCGGCGGAGCTTCGCTCGTCGCAGAGAAGTTCACCGCTATAGTCAACGCCGCAAGCGCAAAATAAACAAGATTTACCGCCGGTCGGTCACATGCCGAACCGGCGGTAATTGAAAGGAAAGTTAAAATGAGTAAAAAGCCTGTGCTTCTTTGCATCATGGACGGCTTCGGCAAGAATCCCGACACCTACGGCAACGCTATCGCCGCGGCGAAGAAGCCGAATCTCGACAGAATATTCGCGGAAAATCCGATGACATATATCGGCGCATCGGGTCTCGATGTCGGTCTGCCCGACGGACAGATGGGCAACAGCGAGGTCGGTCACACCAATATAGGCGCCGGCCGCGTTGTGTATCAGGAGCTCGTGCGCATAACCAAAGCTATCGAGGACGGCTCGTTCTTCAAGAATCCCGCTCTCGTTGACGCCATGAAGAACTGCAAGAAGAACAACTCCGCGCTTCATCTCGCGGGTCTGCTCTCAAACGGCGGCGTTCACAGCCACAACACCCACCTCTATGCGCTGTTGAAGATGGCGAAAGATTTCGGCATCGAAAAAGTTTTTGTCCACTGCCTTATGGACGGACGCGATGTCTCCACAACCTCCGGCAAAGGCTTCATCGAGGAGCTTGAGCAGAAGATGAAGGAGATAGGCGTAGGCAAAATAGCTACCGTCGAAGGACGCTATTACGCCATGGACAGAGAGCGCAAGTTCGACCGAGTCGAAAAGACCTATCGCGCCATGACGAGCCTTGACGCTCCGAAGTTCGACGACGCAGCCGCGATGATGGAGAAGTCATATGCCGACGGCGTGACCGACGAGTTCATCGTCCCCTGCGTCAGCAAGGATGCCGAGCCCGTCAAGGACGGAGACAGCATCGTGTTCTTCAACTTCCGTCCCGACAGAGCGCGTGAAATTACCAGAGCATTCGTCGATCCCGATTTCGACGGCTTCAAGCGTGAGAAAGAGCCTAAAGTCTTCTATGTCTGCATGACTCAGTATGAGGCGGAGATGCCCAACGTCGAAGTCGCATTCAAGCCCGAGAGAATAGACATGCCCTTGGGCGAGGTATTCAGCAAGGCGGGTCTTCGCCAGCTGAGAATCGCCGAGTTCACAAAATATGCCCATGTCACATTCTTCTTCAACGGCGGCGAAGAGACTGTCTACGAGGGCGAGGACAGAATCCTCATTGACTCCCCCGATGTCGCGACCTATGACCTCAAGCCCGAGATGAGCGCATACGAAGTCACCGACACGCTTGTCAATAAGATCAACGAGGACATCTACGATGCGATAATCCTCAACTTCGCAAACTGCGACATGGTCGGCCACACCGGCGTGTTCGATGCAGCCGTCAAGGCTGTTGAAGCGGTCGACGCCTGCGTCGGCAGACTCGTTGACCTCGTCGCTTCCAAGGGCGGCGTAACGCTCATCACTGCGGATCACGGCAACGCAGATCGCATGATAGGCGACGACGGCAAGCCCTTCACCCCGCACACGACGAACCCCGTTCCGTTCGTTGTTGTCGGCTATCCCTGCAAGCTCCGCGAGGGCGGCAAGCTCGGCGATATCGCGCCGACCATGCTCGAGATAATGCATCTCCCCCAGCCCGAGCAGATGACAGGCAAGAGCCTGATAGTAAAATAAGACAAAAGTATAAACCCCGGAGTTTTCGATAAGCTCCGGGGTTTCAGTCTGTCGAAAAAGTCCGTCATGCACGGTCTCAAGGCTCCACTGTGTAAGGGGAGCTGTCACGGCGAAGCCGTGACTGAGGGGTTGTTGCGTAAAAGTTCAAAATACCCGACAATTTTGAAAAATTACAACTTATTCAAAGCAATGCCTCCATTTACACAAGAGAAGCATTGCTTCTGAGCCCTGCGAAGCCCAAAAAAACGGGTTTATCGATAAGCTAAAACCCCGGAGTTTTTGATAAAAGCTCCAGGGTTTTATTATATCTTTATCTGTCTATAGGCGATATACTCGCGGTCGTATGTGTAGGTTATGTGCAGCACCCCGCCGCGCTCGGTTATCGCGGGGTAGGAGAACTCGCCGCCCTCCCTGTCCTCAAGACGCATGAGCAAATTGAACGTCTCGCCGCCATCCTCGGAGACGAGCAGATCGAGCGGCGAACGGCCGCCCCAGTTCTTTTTGACAGGGTTGCAGACGAGATAAATCTTCCCGTTCCCGGCGAGCACAAGATCGATGCCGCTGTTGTTGTTCGGCATCTTCGTGCGGTAAGCTATGCACCATGTCTCACCCTCATCGGACGAATCGCTGCGGTATATCCTGCCGCGCGAGGTTCTTGTGAGCATATGCACATTGCCGTCCTCGCTCTGCCACAGGGTCGGCTGAATCATCGGGACATAAAAGCCTCTGAGCGCCTTTGTCGGCACGGTGCGCATGCGCTTCCATGTGCGGCAGTCGTCGTCCGAGATATCAACAAAGCAGACCCAGAGCGTATTTCTTTCGTCCGAAGCGGGCGCTATAACTCTGCCGCTTCTGAGCCTTATCGGCTTATTCTTAACAGGTCCTCTGCCGCCGCCTATGTCGCCCGGCACAAGCTCGGCAGGCTCGCTCCAATCGACTCCGTTATCCGAGAGCGAAAAATATGTTTTCCACATCGGTATTTTCTTGCCGACTTTGAAAAAGAGCATCATTTTCCCGTCCGCGCGCCGAAAAAGCACCGGGTTCCAGTGCGGGATATTTCTGTCCGCGCTGACCCTGACCGGCTCGCTCCATCCGCTTTCGCTGCGCACGCTCGTCAGAATATCGACATCGTCGGCACTCTCTTTCGTGCCGGCAAACCATGCGGCGACAACTCTGCCGTCGTCAAGCGGCAGAACGGTCGAGGCATGGCAACTCTCTGTCGGCTTGTTTTCAAATATAAATTCCTTCAAATCTTCCAAAGCTTATCCCTTACCTTAACTTTTGTTGTTATCATTATAGAATCCCGCAGCCCGGAATGTCAACTTCGGGTCGCAAATTTCAACTCATTTTCAAACAATATATTTCGCGCATCGAACCATTTCCGCAAATTACATTTATATTTTAAAATTTTCTCTCAATCATTGACAGTATTGCCATAAAATGGTACAATGGAGTCGAAATAGGGTATAGGTCAAATATAGGAGGTCTTTAAAAATGGAATCATTGGGTATCGTCAGAAAGATCGACGAGACCGGACGCATCGTGCTGCCAAAGGATTTCAGGCGCAGGCTCGCGCTTGAGCCCAACGCGGACGCGGTGGAGCTTTTTGCGGACGGAGATCAAATCATCATCCGCAAATATGCCGCGCGCTGTATATTCTGCGGCTCGTCCGACGACACGATCGAGTTTTCCGGCAAGCGAGTCTGCAAAGACTGCTCTTCGAGACTCAGCGAAGTCATTCGACTGCAGAGCAAATAATAACGCAGAGAGAAAAATCCGCCGAATGTTTTTTCGGCGGATTTTTGCTATTCAATATTTTTTACAGCTTCTCTATAGCCTCGACGGCATCCTTTACATACTTGTCGCCGACAAGCTCCGCCGCGCCCTCGTCAACGAGCTTCGCGGTCTTTTCTTCCATCGGAATTCTGCCGAGCACGGGCACGCCGAGCTCCTTGGCGGTCTCGTCGATGTGGCTCTCGCCGAACACCTTTATCTGCCTGCCGCAGTCAGGGCAGAGAACATAGCTCATGTTCTCGACCAGTCCGAGTACGGGGATGTTCATCATCTTTGCCATGTTGAAAGCCTTTTTGACTATCATCGTGACAAGATCCTGCGGTGTCGTGACGATAATTATTCCGTCGACGGGCAGGCTCTGGAAAACGGTCAGCGGCACATCGCCGGTTCCGGGAGGCATATCAACGAACATGTAGTCGACATCGCCCCAGACGACCTCCGACCAGAACTGCTGGATAACACCGGCAATGACAGGGCCGCGCCAGACTACCGGCGCATCCTCTTTTTCGAGCAGGAGATTGACTGACATTATTTTTATCCCGGTCTTGCTCTCCATGGGCAGGAGTCCGCGCTCGTCGCCGACGGCGTTGCCGTGGAGACCGAACGACTTCGGTATGGACGGACCGGTGACATCGGCGTCCATTATAGCGGTCGCGTGTCCGCGCGCCTGCATGGCGGAGGCGAGCAGGCTCGTCACAAGGGACTTGCCGACGCCGCCCTTTCCGCTGACTACGCCGATAACTTTTTTAACGTTGCTGAACTGACCGCACGGAACGCGCAGGTCTTTTTCAGAGCACTTTGATGAGCATGTTGAGCAATCGTGTGTGCATCCTTCACTCATTTTAAAACTTCCTTTCGGTTATATATCTGTTGAATATCTTTTAGTATATGCATCGTCCGCATGGACAACACATCGATTATCAATAAAATCGGATCTGCCTTTTATTGCTGGGATTGAGACTTTTGGGCATTTTCTGTCGTAGGGGTCGGCGACTCGACGACCCGTTGCTGACGCAGTCAGCACAAAATATTCTCTGTCTGTCACGCTTTTGTGTTATCACAAATACATGGTCAATAAAATAGGTATAAAGCTTTCCAACCGTGCCGCCGTTGGCGGCATAGGGTCGTCGAGGTCGCCGACCCCTACAAAAGCGCTTATATGAGAAACTTGTTATTTTGCTATGATCTTTTCAACGACCCAAAGTATACCGTAGATGATCGGCTGATGGGCTATGTATATCACGAGCGCGTGGCGTCCGAGAAAACACAGAGCCTTTGAGCGCTGGCGATAAGTGAACGCGGGGAATCTGCCGTTCGCCGCATAGACGCCGACGAATGTGCCGGTCAGGAACATAAACAAATGCGGCAGCAGCGGAAAATAATCCGCCGAATGAAACGAGGAGTTGAAAAATCCGAGCGGCATAAAGTAGTTGGTTCTGTAGAGCACGGCAGGCAGATCAAATGTCTTGAGTCCCGCTATGCCAACATAGCCCGCCGACACGCCGTAGGTGAAAATATATATTGCTATACATATTATAATGCCGACTATCGGGTTTATCTTATCGAATCCCGTGCGCAGCGCCGAGAAGATGAGCATCGACAGCGAGAGCAGATGGAGGATACCGAAATATATCTCCGCGCCCTCGAAGTGCATCATCGGCATGATAACAGCCGTCACGACGGTCAGCGCAAGCGCGACGCATAAAAGGCGCACGCCTCGTTTAGTATTATTGTGAGACAGGCGCGAGGATATGCCGGATATGACTATAAACAGCGCCGCAAAAAACGGTTCTGCAGGGGTGAAGAAATTGAGTAGCTTTGTGCCGATTGCAATGTTGAAGAACTCGGACATGCTGTAAAACGCATGATAGAACACCATGCAGAACACGGCAAGCCCGCGAAGCTCGTCGAGCAGATATATTCTTTTCTTTCCGGCTGCCACGGCGCACCTCCCTGTATTCGGTAATGTATATTCTATCACAACCGCTCTATTTTGCAAGCCTTTCTTGACAACAGACGGGTTTTCGCCGTATAATTTTATAGTATGTCAATACGACTTCAAATAAAACGGCAAAGGATGGGCTCAGCATGAAAGACACCTATGAATCCCCGCTCAACTCCCGCTACGCGAGCGACCGAATGAAATATATCTTCTCGCCGAACTTCAAATTCAGAACATGGCGCAGGCTCTGGATAGCTCTCGCAGAGAGCGAAAAGGAGCTCGGGCTCAACATAACGGACGAGCAGATAGCCGAACTCAAGGCACACAAGGACGACATAAACTATGATGTCGCCGCCGCCCGCGAAAAAGAAGTTCGCCACGATGTTATGTCCCATGTTTACGCCTACGGCGTGCAGTGCCCGCACGCAAAGCCGATAATCCACCTCGGCGCGACCTCCTGCTATGTCGGCGACAACACCGATGTTATTATCATGCGCGAGGCGATGCTGCTCATCCGCAAGGAGCTTGTTAATCTGCTCAATGTCCTCGCGAAATTTGCCGTTGAATATAAGGACATGCCCTGCCTCGCCTTCACTCATTTCCAGCCCGCTCAGCCCACGACTGTCGGCAAGCGTGCCGCGCTCTGGCTCAATGAATTCCTCATGGACTTCCAGAACCTCGAGTTCCAGCTCTCACAGCTCAAATTACTCGGCTCAAAGGGCACAACCGGCACGCAGGCGTCGTTCATGGAGCTTTTTGACAACAACACCGACAAGGTCAAAGCTCTCGACAAAATGATAGCCGAGAAGATGGGCTTTGACAGCTGTTTTGCGGTCTCCGGTCAGACATATTCGAGAAAGCTCGACTATCAGATGCTGACCGTTCTCTGCGGCATAGCGATGTCGGCGACAAAGTTCTCAAATGACATCCGTCTGCTCCAGCACATGAAAGAGATAGAAGAGCCGTTCGAGAAGCATCAGATCGGCTCGTCGGCGATGGCATATAAGCGCAACCCGATGAGAAGCGAGCGCATAGCCTCGCTCTCGCGATATATCATAGCGGACATACAGAACACAGCGATGACCTCCGGCGCACAGTGGTTCGAGCGCACGCTCGACGACTCGGCAAACAAGCGTCTGAGCGTCCCCGAGGCGTTCCTCGCCGCCGACGCGGTGCTCGACCTGTGCATCAATGTTGCGGACGGACTCGTGGTATATCCGAAGATGATAGAGAAGCACCTGCTCGAAGAGCTGCCGTTCATGGCGACCGAAAACATCATGATGGAGGCGGTCAAGCGCGGCGGGGACAGGCAGGAGCTGCACGAGAAGATCCGCGTTCACTCCATGGATGCCGGCAGGGTAGTCAAGGTCGAGGGCGGCAAAAACGATCTGCTCGACAGGATAGCCGCAGACAGCGCATTCGGCGTAACGCGCGAGGAGCTTGAGGGCATAATGAAGCCCGAAAACTTCGTCGGCCGCGCTCCCCAGCAGACCCAGGAATTCGTGGACAATGAGATTCAGCCGATACTTGACAAATACTCCGACCTGCTCGGACTTGATGTGGAAATAAAGGTGTAAAAAATGGAAAAATTAAAGGCAATATTCAAAAAGATAGTCAACAAAGAAACAATACTCTATATCGTCTTTGGCGTGCTGACGACGCTCGTCAACTTCGTCGCATTCAAGCTGTTCACAATGGTGTTCGACAAACTCGTATCATCTCAGCTCGGCGTTCACATCTCGAATGTCCTCGCGTGGATATTCGCGGTCGCGTTCGCCTATGTCACGAACAAGCTGTTCGTCTTTGAGAGCAAGAGCTGGGAGGGCAAGGTGCTCGCAAAAGAGATCCCGTCGTTCGTCGCAGCGAGACTCTTCTCCCTCGGAGTTGAGGAACTCGGACTCATTATCTTCGTAAACTTCCTGCACTTCGACAGCAAGGTTTTCCACATCCCGCTGATAAACTTCGACCTCAGCGGCGAAATGACTGCAAAAATAATCCTTGCGGTCGTCGTGGTCATCCTCAACTACTTCTTCAGCAAGCTCATCATCTTCAAAAAGAAGAAAGCTCCCGAGCAGGAAAAGGCAGAATAAATCAAAAATAGCAGTATGAATCTCCCGTCAGACACACGGCGGGAGATTTTTTCGGCAAATCCGAACTTTTTATGTAAAAAGGCTTGCAATTTCTGAAAAAGTGTGTATAATATAATAACGCACTGAGGAACAGAATATATCGCGGAGTAGAGCAGTTGGTAGCTCGTCGGGCTCATAACCCGGAGGTCGCAGGTTCAAGTCCTGCCTCCGCAACCAGAAAAAGCACTTGCAAAAGCAAGTGCTTTTTGTTTTTTCATTGAAACTTGCCATTACGAGCAAATAAAGCGGCCGAGTTTCAGATGTAAAATGTTTGCGGCGCAGAAATGTTCTTGCCATTCTATACAGCGCCGCTCTTCATATCTAACGCAAACCCCGCTTCTTTCGAAGCGGGGCTGATTTTATTTTACTCTATTCTTCCCCGTTATCCTGAACGTAAGCTCAATCATCGTTATCATCAGGACGAAGAAAAAGATGAGGTAGAATGGCATTATCTTAAAGCTTACAGCATTGCCGAGCAGCCCGAACAGCGGCGGAATGAATGTCGAGCCGACATAGGCGCTCGCCATCTGTATTCCGATTATCGCGCCGGAGTTTTCCGCCCCAAAGTTGTTCGGCGTGGAGTGGATAATGCACGGATATATCGGCGCGCAGCCGAGACCTATTATAATAAACGCCGCGGCGGCAAGTATATACGAGCTGACCGGGACGAAAAGGCAGCATACGCCGCATATAAGTATGGACGTTCCGATAATTATCATCCTGCGGTCGCCGAGCTTATCCGTGATAAAGCCGCTTATAAACCGCCCGACTGTGATTCCTATGTAGAAAAGCGACGCAAATGTAGCCGCGCGCTCTGCGGATATGCCCTTTACTTCAACGAAATATGTGCTCGCCCACTGCATGGCGGTCGTTTCTGCTGCGCAGTAGGCAAAAAAGCCTGTGAGCAGAAACGGCACTCCCTTTATTTTCAGCGCGCCGACGAGTCCGACGCTCTTTTTCTCCGTCTCGTCCGCCGCCTTGTTGACTTTCCACACCGGCAGGGTCACGAGCAGGAGTATCGCTATCGCGAGCTGTATCGCGCCGACAATGCGGCAGCCGCTGTTCCATGTTCTGTTTGTCAGCGCATAGCCCATGATGAACGGGCTGACTATCGTTCCGACGCCCCAGAAGCTGTGCAGCCAGCTCATGTGCTTCGCCTTGTAGTGCAGGGCGACATAGTTGTTGAGCGCCGCGTCTATCGCGCCCGCTCCGAGCCCGTAAGGCACGGCGAAAACAATAAGCATCCAGAAGCGGCTCGAAAAAGAGAAACCGAACATCGCGATGACCGTCAGGAACACGCTCATCACCGTGACTATCCGCGTGCCGAGCTTCCTGTTGAGCCTATCTGACATCAGACTCGACACAATCGTTCCGCCGGATATGGCCATGGATACGATGCCCATATATGATATCGGCACGCCGAGCTCAAGATGCATGACCGGCCAGCCCGAGCCGAGAAGCGAATCGGGCAGCCCGAGGCTGATAAAGGCGATATAGATAAGTGCAAGCAAAAACGAATACATTCGGGTTCTCCTTGTCTGCGCGGCGCGGCGCCGCATGAAATCATACAACTTATAACATAAATAGATTTTTCTGTCAATAAGATGCTCAGGACAAAAAATAATAAAATTCTCGTCCACAAAATAGTTGCTTTGTCAAACAAATTGTATTATAATTAAATTATCAAATTACTTATAAGCAATCTAATCAATATCCAAGTGACTTCTATTTCGGCTTTATGAGGTGGAAACGAAAAATGAAAGATTCAAAGAACGCAAAGAGGAGTACAAAAAAACAGCTTCGTATTCTAGATGAGGAAATACGCACACTCAAAAGCAAAAAATCTGACCTGCAGGCAAAAATCAATGAACTCAAAAGTTCTCTCGAATCGCTCTCGAAACAATACAAGTGGTACGAGTTAAATGATAAGGTCAACGAAAAGAAAGATTTAAAAGCCGATATCAAAAGTGCAGAATCAGAGTTATCTGCGCTTTGTGACAATTTGGATAAAACAATTAAAAGGAGGAATATTCTTGTCAGCAAAAGAAATGTAAAAATAATTTTAGCTGTTTCTTGCATCTTCTTTGTCGCGATTCTTACGGTTGGCATAGTGGCAGGAATCTTTTCGGATGTATCACTTCCCGAAAAATCTTCCGACTATACCAGCGATGTAGATTACACTTTTCTGCATGATAACGTTCTGCAAACAGACAAAACTACAAAAGCAGCAGTTACAGAACCAACCACCGTGACTACTGAAGTAACAACAAAACCAGCATCAACGACTTCAAAAGCGCACAGTTCAAACACGAAAACTACAAACAAAAGCAGTTCAACCAGTCAGACTACCGCCAAACACAATTACTCTTCCGGAAGCAACTCTTCGGGGACAGTGTATATAACCGACACTGGAACGAAATACCACAGGGAAGTATGCCGCTTTCTGAAAAGCAAGCATGCAATTTCACGCAGTGACGCTATAAAAAACGGTTATGAACCCTGCGGAGTCTGCAAGCCATATTAAATTATTCAAGCCCGCTCACAGAAAACCACTGTGCGCGGGCTTGTGTCATAATTACATCACTTTATCAGCGAGAACACGAACACGACTATTCCGAGCACGACGAGGACGACGCCGGTCGCGCGGTTGAGGGTCTTGGGCTGAGCTTTGTTCGCTAACACTGCGGCGATGCGCGCCCAGATGAGCGTGAACACGACACACAAGATAAGCACAGTCATGTCGGGCATTCCGCCTATCGCAAAATGCGATATCGCGCCGGTGAGCGCGGTAAAAGTCATGATAAATACGCTCGTGCCGACCGCGGTTTTCAGCTCATAGCCGAGCACTGTGGTGAGGATAAGCAGCATCATCATGCCGCCGCCTGCGCCGACGAATCCGCAGATGAGACCGATTATCGTTCCGCAGATAACGGACTGTATCGCACGCTTTTTCGCCGGGACTTTTTCCATCGCCTCTTTCGTCGTCATGACCGGGCGGACGATGAATTTTATTCCGAGCAGGAATGTCATTATGACCGAGAAGCTGCCCATCGTTGCCGACGGGAGCAGGCTCGCGAGATAGCTGCCGACGACTGTGAACGCGAGGACGGTTGCCATCATAATGAGTCCGTTTTTTATATCGAGGTTCTTTTTCTTGCCGTATGTGTACGCCGAGACGGCGCTCGCGAGCACATCTGAGGCGAGCGCGATGCCGACCGCCATATACGGATCCATTCCGAGGAAGGTTATGAGCATCGGGCTTATGACCGCCGCCGCGCTCATGCCGGCAAAGCCCGTGCCGAGTCCCGCGCCCATTCCGGCGAAAAATGTTACGAGTACTGTTATAAATATTTTCATTTCTCTCACCCTTTGAGCATCTCATCGAGATTGCGGTCTATAATCCCAACCGTCTCGGTGAAGTTCTTTTTCATTTCGTCCGTCGTGTTTTCAAACAGCATATCGAAAAACGACTGCTGGAGCTGCCTCCCGCGCTCGACTATCGGCTGAGCCTTTTCGGTCAGCGAGAGGCGTATTTTTCTCCTGTCGCCCTCTATATTCGTGCGTTCAATATAGCCGTCTTTTGCAAGCTTTTCGACATTGACGGAGACGAGATTCGCCTTTATCTTTCTGACATTGACTATGTCGCCTGCGGTGCTGTAATCCGGGTTGTTCGCGAGAAACATCAGGATATCAAACGCCGTCTGCGGTATGTTCAGCTCACGGCAGAGCGGCTTGCAGACCGCGTTATACGCCGCCGCCAGTTTCTTTGGGAAGTCTATTCCCATATTCATGCTATCATCTCACTTCAAATTTAGACAGTTCATTTTTGAATCATTATAATCCAATACAGCGCATTTGTCAACAGAAATATTCTAAGATTGTCAAGGCTTAAAAGGCGAAAGCATATAAAAATCGGTACAGCAAATTAGCTTTAAAATATGCCAACACAAAAGCAAAAACCTACTCAACGAAAAAGTTGAGCAGGTTTCATTGCTTTATAATCACTCGCAAACCCGGGATTATTTCTTCTTTTTTCTCTTTTTGTCCGTGTATTCGTTGTCTTTAACTCCGGGATTGACGAGCTTGAGCTTGCGCCTCTGGCGGCGCTTGTAGTTTTCATAGATGAACAGCGCAATATAGCCGACAACAAGAACGGCGACTATAGATGCGATAATTTTAAATATAGTGCTCGAAGCGACTTTCTTTATCGTTGCGCCTATGAACAGCAGAACATTTCTCGACACATCCTCGGACGCGACGAGCTTTATCCTCGCTATCTCCTCGCCGGCATAGAGCACGCGAGCCTCGCATATCTCCTGACCCTTTTTGACCGGCGCGTCAACGCTTTTCGGCACGGTCTCGGGCACGGGCTCGATAAGCACGCTTCCGGCGTCAGCCCCTGTCGGGACGAGAGCCAGCACTTCTTCGCCGGGGACGAGCGAAATATGATCGGTTCTGAATGAAAGTTTGAGCGGAACTTCTGTTATTATCTGAGTCGGGCTTGCTATCGACTTTAATTCGATGTGGTTGAACACCCAGTTGAACATCCTGCGGCAGTCGACAAACGCGCAGTTTTCGAGCGGCTCATCGTCGTCGATATTCTGCATCGGCGCGTTCATTATCACGCACAGATAGTTGTAGCCGTTGCCGGTGCCCTTTGATATGACGCAGCGTCCGGCGTTGTCGGTCGAGCCGGTCTTTATACCCACGGCGTAGGGCGAATAATAGTCGGCATATGCCTTGTTCATGAGATTATTCGTGTTGCGCAGGGTGCGCTCCTCGCTCTTGTTTGTTGCGGGGACTTTATATATTGTAGTCGAAGTTATCTCCGAGAAATAAGGCAGGGTCAGCGCGTGCTTTGTTATCGTCATCAGGTCGCGCGCGGTGGTGTAGTGGTTCGGGTCGTCGAGCCCGTGGACATTCGCAAAGTGCGTATTCTTGCATCCGAGAGCCGCCGCCTTGTCGTTCATCATCTTGACAAAGCCCTCTATAGAGCCGCCGACGTGCATCGCAAGAACATTCGCCGCATCGTTGCCGCTTCGCACGAGCAGGCAGTAGAGCAGATTCTTTATGCTCATCTTCTCGCCCGGCTCAAGCCCGACTATCGAGCTTCCGGTGCCGTCGAGCAGGTGGATAGCCTCGTAGCTCGCCTCGACTTCTTCATCGAGATCCTTGCAGTTTTCGAGCACGACGGTGGCGGTCATTATTTTAGTCAGCGATGCGGGAGCCGCCTGCTTGTCCGCATTCTTTTCGAAAATAACCGTGTCATTGTCGAGGTTGACGAGCAGATAAATCTGGGCATAAATAGGATTATCTCCGCTGTCTGTCAAACTTTTCTCGTATACCGCGTTATAATTAGCGTAGGCAGGCATGGTGCAGAGCACCGACGCGATAAGAATAAAACAAAATAAAATTTTTATGAGTTTTTTCATAGACAGTCACCGCCGAATGTTGTATTATATATATAAACGATAGAAGACAACTTTGTCCTGACACTAATTGATTATACCAGTTTCAGGCTGTAAAATAAAGTAATAAAACGGATTTTGTTTATCAGGGGGATTAAAAATCATGCTTTATGTTACGGGAGACACCCACGGAGATTACGAGCGATTCACATCTTCCGCACTCAAAAAACTGAAAAAGGGCGACACGCTCTTCATCTGCGGCGATTTTGGATTCATCTGGGACGGCTCGAAGAATGAAGAGAAGCTGCTCAAAAAGATAGGCAAGCTCAAATACAATGTATGCTTTATCGACGGCACGCACGAGAATTTCGAAAGACTCAGGAGCTACGAGGTCTCGGAATTCAAGGGCGGAAAAGTCCATCATATCACCGGCAACCTCTATCACCTCATGCGCGGTCAGACTTACGACTTCGACGGCGTGAGCGTCTTTGCAATGGGCGGCGGCGAGAGCCCGGATATTGATATCCGCTCCGATCTCAACTCCTGGTCGGGCGACGAGATACCCACCGAAGCGGAGCTGACCGAGGGCGCACAGAATCTAAAGAAGCTCGGCAACAAAGTTGATATTATAATCACCCACGAGCCGCCGATGAAGATAAAAGGCTTCCTCAGGCTCAAGGACAAGGAGCCCGTGCGCGTGACGGGACTCAATACATATTTCGAGGAGCTCGGCGCCGCCTGCGAATACAAGCACTGGTTCTTCGGCTCGATGCATATCGACAAATTCATCTCCTCGTCCCACATCGCGGTGTTCCAGCACATAATCAACGCAGAGACCTGCGAGATTGCAAAATAATTATAATACAGTCACACAGCGGCTCTCGGATTCATTTCTGAGAGCTGTTTTTATGCTTTTTGACATCATTTTTACTTTTCCAGATGCAAATAATCTAAAACAGCAACAAAATTACAAAAAATATGATATTATATAGGCGGAAAGAAAAATTTCACAGGAGGTGTTTTATGAACATCAAAAGACTTTTAGCCGTCATTCTCGCAGTTCTGGCGCTCTTGTCATTTGTTGGATGCAATGTAAAAAAAGACACGGGCAAAGAGCCTCTCAACGCCGCAGGAGGGAAAGCAGACGAAGCCATGTCGGAAAATCAGCCCGAAAGCACCGACGCGCAGGCAAGCGACACGGCAAGCGAAGCCGCCGGCAATGAAGCCTCTTCGTCCGGCACCGCCGAAACTGCAAAAGAAACGCAGAAGCCGACCGCCGCGGCGACCGCAAGGCCGAACAAGCCCGACGTAAAGAAGTCAAAATATTTCCTCGGCACCGACCTTGACGGATGGTACAACTGGGCGCTTGCCGGAAAAGGTTATAATGAAGGCGCAAATTATATCAAGGTCTGGACAGAGGAATTTGATTCTCACGACAACCTTGTAAAGCGCGTATCATACAAAACTCTTGACGGAGAAAGCATTCCCTCCATTACAACGACATACGAATATACCTATAACAGCAACGGCACCGTAAAAGAGATCTGCACCGACGGCGGCAACGGCTACATATACAGCTATGAATACGACTCTGCGAAGAGGATCACCAAAATCTCCGTTGTTGAGCCTATATCCGGCGACACTATGAACTCGTACAAGTTCACATATAACAAAAGCGGAAAGCTCATCGGAGTTGACAGCGGCAGGGTTGCCGGCGTGGACGGCACCGAATACAAAATCACCGTTTCGTATGACGGCAGCGGAAGAGTCTCAAAGAAAGAGAAAGTTTATTCCGGCGGTCTTGTAAAATCGTACAAATACGAATACAACAGCCGTAACGACATCTCCCGCAAGACCGAGGAAGTCAAGCAGTCGGATGACTATTTGAAGAATGTGACCGACTACAAATATGACGAAAACGGCGCGCTTATAAAGCTGACGGTGAAAAGCTCGGACGGCTCTTCGCAGGAATCCGTATACACCAACGACAAATACGGAAATCCCGTCAACATAAAGGTCACAAAAACCGCAAACGGCAAAACCGTAAGCTCGCATACTTATCCCTATACATATAAGTACGAATCCAATCGGATAACCGTGACCGAGCACGACGGCAGCAAAAAGATATACGAGTATCATAAGAATCAGAGCATTATGCTGAACGATTCGCGCATATTCTGATATTTTACAAAACAGAGATCCCGGCTTCGTGCCGGGATTTTTTCACTTTGTGAATCGAAAAATCAAAATCCGCACATTTTTTATAAAAAGTGTGCTATTATATAGACGAGAAAAACTTTCAGGGGAGGTATTCCATGAAACTCAAGAGAATTTTTGCAGCCGTTCTGGCGGCAGCGATGCTGCTGTCGTTTGCGGGATGCGCGAACAAGGACACTCAGGGCGGCTCTTCCGAGCCTGCGGGAGAGCAGACGACCGAGGAGCGAACCACCGAGCCTCAGACTAATGAGGACGGCAGTCTCGTCAAGCCGAAAAACGCCGTCTCGGTCTCCGACGATGTGAAGATCAAGACCTACAGCGGCACTTCGCTCATCGAAATCGGCAACCGCGTCATGGAGCCCTACGGCAACGCGTATAAAAACATGAAAGCCTATGCCGACGCGCTCAACCGCCTCAAGGCGGAGATGCCGAACACCAAAGCCTACTGCCTTATGGCGCCGACCGCCATTGAATTCTACGCCCCGAGCAAATATAACACCGGCGTGTCGAAGTCGCAGTACGAGGGCATGTGCTACATCTACGAGCAGTTAAAGGACATAACGCCCGTCAACGCCTATGCCGAGATGGCGGCGCACACTGACGAATATCTCTATTTCAGAAGCGACCACCACTGGACCACCCTCGGCGCGTACTATGCCTATCGTACATTCGCCAAGGTCGCAGGGTTCACGCCCGTTGACAAAAATACTCTCCGGACCGGCAAACTCTCGCCGTTCCTCGGGCTTTTCTACAAAGACACAAAGAGCACCGCGCTCTCGAACGACCCCGACTATGTCGAATATTTCATTCCGCCCGTCAACACAACGGCTATAGCATCTGACACCGACGCCGCGATGAGCAACAGCTACAGCATTAAAGTCATCAACACCGAAACTACTTCGTCGAACAAGTACTTAGCCTTTGTCGGCGGCGACCACGGCGTTGTCAAGATAACGACCGATGCACAGAGCGACAAGAGCATTGTTGTCATCAAAGAGAGCTACGCAAATGCCTTTGTGCCGTGGCTCTGCGCGAATTATAAAACAATATATGTCCTCGATCCGCGCCAGCTGACCGTCAAGCTCGCCGATTTCGTCAAGACGAACTCGATAGACGAGGTCCTGTTCCTCAACTATATGTTCATTCCCAGCAACCCGAAGTTCATGAACGCGCTGGAAAACATGGCGTAAATAAAACAACAAGAAAGCCCCGGAAGATTTAACTTCCGGGACTTTTTGTTTAAGCGAGCTTTCTGCTCTCATCTTTTTTCAGCGTGCGGTAAGTATAAATTATCACTATCGCCGAGGCGATAAATGCGAGGATATCCGCCGCAGGCATCGAAATTATTACTCCGTCGAGCCCCCACACGAGCGGGAGTACAAGCACCAGACCGATGCCGAAAACTATCTCTCTTATCATCGACAGCGCGGTCGAGGCAACCGCTTTGCCCATCGCCTGCAGGAAGATAAACGCCGACTTGTTGACACAGGCGAGCGTCATCATGCACAGATATATTCTGAAGCATTTCACCGCGAACTCGGTATAATACGCGCTCTCGTTCGCCGCGCCGAAGATAGCTATAAGCCCGGTCGGGAACAGCTCGACTATGAGCGTCGCTATCGCGCCTGCAGCCGCCTCACATATCAGCAGTCGGGTGAACAGACCGCGCACGCGGCCGTATTTTTCCGCGCCCATGTTGTAGCCGACGATAGGAATACATCCCGCCGCCATGCCGATGCACACGGACATGATTATCTGGAAAAATTTCATCACTATTCCGACAACAGCCATGGGTATCTGCGCATATTCCGCAAGCCCGAAAACGGGGTCGAGCGCGCCGTATTTTCTGATCATATTATTTGTCGCCGCCATCGCCGCGACGAGGGATATCTGCGCCAGAAAGCTGCAAATGCCCAGCGGAATAAATCTTTTTATCACACTGCCGCAGAGCCTGAACGAAGCTTTTTCGAGCTTCACGGAGCGCATATGGAACAGATAATATACCGCCATCACCGCCGTGAGCAGCTGGCCGAGCACCGTGGCGACCGCCGCGCCCATCATGCCCCATTTGAACACGAAAATAAATATAGGGTCAAGAATAATATTGACCACAGCACCCGCGACCGTAGACACCATCGCAAAGCGGGGGCTTCCGTCCGAGCGGATGACCGGATTCATTGCCTGGCCGAAAACATAGACGGGGATGCCCAGGGCTATCCAGAAGAAATATTCTTTCGCGAACGCAAATGTTTTTTCGTTGACCGTGCCGCCGAACATGGCGATAAATTCATCCGAAAAAATCAGATATAATATGCACAGCACTATGCCGCCCGCAGCGGAGAGCACAACTGCGTTGCCGACTCCCCTGTGCGCGTCCTCGCGCCTGTCCGCGCCGAGGGATATGCTCACAAACGCGCAGCAGCCATCGCCTATCATAACGGCTATCGCAAGGGCTATGACCGTCAGCGGGAACACAACAGTGTTTGCGGCGTTGCCGTCCGAGCCGAGATATGCGGCGTTCGCGATGAAGATCTGGTCGACAATGTTATAGAGCGCCGCGACGAGCAGGGAAATCACGCAGGGTACCGAATATTTGCCCATGAGCCTGCCGAGCTTTTCCTGCCCGAGAAAGGTCTGATCGTTATTTTTCATGGTTGTCTCCTTTGCAAAAAAATAAAAGGCGCAAACCCATCCGGATTTACGCCTTTGGCTACACGATGAAAAAATTATATCAGCTTTTGCCGTATTTTTCAAAGGCAGTAATTGTCAAACTTTTATTTTTTTGCGCCGATGATTTTATATAAAAAACGCAGAGATGCTTGAACGGCATTTGCGGTTATGCTATAATCTTGAAAAAAGCAGGAGGAAGTTTATGAACAGCAGAAAAACAGTGGGCGCCGTCCTCGGAACACTCGGCGGGCTGACCGCTCTGACTGCGGCTTCGGCGGAGATATTCTATAACTTCGCGATAAACACGAAATCGCCCATACATATGAGCAAGCTCAACAACCTCGTTCAGAAGGCGACAAACACGAGCGCCGATGAAGAAGAAGCGAGTGCAAAATACAGCGGCATGACCGGGACACCCGAAATGAAAAAGTGGTACGCCGACGAGGGCGAGGATGTCTATATAATTTCCGACTCTCTGCGCCTGCACGGCAAGAGATTCAAAAATTCCGACTCTGATTACGCGCTCGTCTGCCACGGATACACGAGCAAGGCGAAGCACATGGCGGGGTTCGTCAAAAAATTCTATGATCGCGGCTTCAATGTTCTCGCGGTCGATGCGCGCGCCCACGGCGACAGCGAGGGCGCAAAAATCGGCATGGGCTGGCCCGAGCGCAGGGACATAGCCGGGTGGATAAAGCTCATTCTCTCATGGGATCCCGACGCGCGGATAATCCTGCACGGCGTGTCCATGGGCGCGGCGACGGTGCTCATGGCATCGGGCGAGACGCTGCCCGAAAATGTCAAGGCCGTTATCGCGGACTGCGGCTACACCTCGGAGTGGGATGAGTTCATCTGGGAAGCGGAAACGCTGCACATCCCGTGGTTCCCGGTGCTCAACGCCGCGTCATTGCTTTCAAAGCTTCGCGACGGCTATGATTTCAAGCAGGCAAGCGCACTCGAGCAGGTCAAAAAGAGCCGTATACCGACGCTGTTTATACATGGCTCGGAGGATGAGCTCGTGCCGTATAAAATGCTCGGCGAGCTGTACTTAGCGGCGGCGTGCGAAAAAGAAAAACTGACCGTTGAGGGTGCGGGACACGCGCTCTCGTCCTCGGTTGACCCGGAATTATATTGGAGCACAGTTGAAAGATTCATAGAAAAATATATCGGCAGCTAAAGCAATAACCACCGTCGCGGACGGTGGTTAGAGCGTGTCGATAAACCTATTTTTGGTGGTTTCGCAAAAATCAAAGCCTCCCTTGTGTAAAGGGA
>OFMU01000174.1_pt1 | contig 48888 bp, 31 predicted proteins | sample 1541861 | NCBI WGS metagenome assembly OFMU01 (sample SAMN04209238, study PRJEB22552) | human gut metagenome | biome: gut; material: feces | host: Homo sapiens | place: USA: Oklahoma
CTGTTGTTTCGTTCTTTGCAGCAGACATTCTACGCGTATGCTTAGCGCCGTTACCATCTTGATACGATTCATCGTATACAAGGTGACCACCTTCAGAATGAGCACTGCTTACTTGAGAACCATCTGCAAGAACGCCAGCACTTCGCAATTCGTTGGCAACAATATTGTCAACTTCTCCTTGTGGTTTAGGTCCTGCATTATTATCCGGGCTTTCTTCTCGAATCCTTGCGGCTGCTGTGTCAAGTCCCATGCCTTCAAAGGTCGCAGCCAAGCCATCGTTTCGAATTCTTCTGGCTTGCTTTGTTTCGTCGATTTTACTATCAATCGACTGATTCAAGCTATCCATTTTTGCTTGTTGTTTTGCGTTAAGGGTTCCGGACTTGATTGCGTTTGCAGTTACTGCCATCGCATCGCCACCGGCTTCATCAACCTTGCTCTTTGCAATTGTGAGAGTTTCGGTTCCAACGCCATCTGCACTGGAGCTTCCAACCGTTACCAATGCATTCCCAAATTTATCTTCACCTGCAAGTTTAAGCGAATAGTCTTTTCCATTTGCTTTCAACTTTGCTTCTGTTTCAGATGTCCTCTCATAAGAATAGCCATTCTCAGGAGTTCCTATTTCCAGACCGTTTTCGCCATGTGTAGCAGAAATGTCTTTTTGAGACAACACACTACCATTTTCATCCCGTTTTGTTAAGGTTCCAGTAAAACCAAAACCTTTTTCTGTATCGGCATGGTGAGTGTTTTCAAGGGTGGAATTTTCATCTGCCAAGCCGAGTCCTCGCAGATATTGTGTAGCCCTTTCACCAAGCAAAGCGTCTTCAGTCCTATTATTAAGGTCATCAATTTTGTCTTGTTTGTTATCAAATGCGCGCGAAATTGTTTGCATCGGATTGTTTTGGAAATTATCTTCCGGAACAACCAGCGTTGCCGTTTGAGAGCCATCTCCATCCGCACGACTTACTTCCAGTTTTCTTAGCTGTTTGCCATCTTCGGCAGCAAAGCTTTCGCCCTTGGAAACATTGAAAGTTTTACCGTCTCTTCCAACTTGGGCAACCATATTCGGGTTATTTGCTTTTTTGACGAAGTTTTCTGCTTCTTCTGCTTTAATTCCAGTGCCACTATTGGAAACCTTAATGTCTCGAGATTCACCATCAGGGTTAACAATGGTTCCCATCATAGCGCCAGTTTCTTTGTTAACATGAGAATTGACGAGTTTATCTTCATCACTCATGTATCCGTTTTCTTTAAGGTAGTCTTCCATTGCTGCTTTATATGCAACTGTGTCGGTTTTAGATTCACCATTCTGCAGGTTTGCCAACCGTTCGGCATCGGTTTCCGTGCTGAACGCAGCTCTTGCTTCTTGACTCTTATTAAATTTGGCAAGTGCTGGCTCTGCTGCTTTATTAAGATTTTCGTCATACCGCCATTTCTTTTCGTCAGACTTGCCTCTTTCTTTTGTGAACTCGTCGACAGCAAGCGCTTCCTCTCCGTTTGCACCCACTTCTTTAAGCTTTTTATCGGGAATAGTAAAGTCACTACTAAAGGCTGAATCAGGCGCAATATCCGACATCATTTGACCGTCAACACTTAACAAAGAAGCACGCCATATATCTTTTCCATCTTTTTTGATTTTTGCCATGTTATATTTGTACTCATGGCCTTTGTCTTGCTTGGTAATCGTGGCACCACCTTTTCCAAGTTCAGCGTCATACGAAACGCTGCCTTTGGCTCCAGTACCATCGTTACTAATCTTGAAATCTTGTTTACGGATGACTTTACCTGTATCATCTTTTGTTATTGCAGTGCCAATACGAGCGCCTGTTTTTGTATCAATTCTCAGCCCTTCAATTTCTGCATTTTGGTCAACAAGCCCTTCTTTTTGCAAGAAATCTTTTGCTGCTTTATTATTTTCTTCCGTATCTATCGAGTCCAAAAGTCTACCGTGTTTCAGTTCTTCTTTGTAATTATCATCCGTTATTCCAAGAATCTTTTGTTCAGCTTTTATGTTTTCAGGATACTGCTCTTGGTCAGTCACTCCAGGTAATGCACCTTGCTCGCCCGTACTTGGAGGGATGACTCCTTCTGTACTTAACGGCGGCTCATATCCAGTCCCAAACATGTCACTTGCTGCACTGTACGCTTCTCTTGCTTTGCTGGATACTAATTGTCCCATGGATGTTAAATCGTGATAAATACCTTTAACATTATTAAACAGACCTGCTGCTTCGCTTACCGGGTCTATGCCATTCATTCTGGTTACCTTAAACCCGGCTTTTGCCATCATGTCGTCTAATTGCTGTGCCATTTTGAGATATGCGTATGTCGCAAATCCCCAAATTGCTATATTATCGCCCGAAGCAAAAGCGACTATATTTCCAAGAGCTGTTCTGCCAACTCCTACTACCCATATATTTAGTATAAGTAGTACACATTGAGACCAGAACATATCCAACCAGTTTCGAGCACTTTCTCTCGTCGTTTCACTTGAAGCTGTTGCAAACGCTAAAGGCGAAAGTTGAATTGTAAAAATACAAATAATGTATCGTTGTGCGCATTCGAGAACAAGTTTTACCATGTTCCACCATATAAGGAATGAAACAAAGAAAACGAGCAGCAGTAATGGTATGTTGCTAATGTCAAACGGTACAACATCTGATGATAACCCAATCATGTCCTTTCCAAGATTTTGAAAATATTTAACAGACATGTCACCATCTATACCTTCTGCTAAAGCAGATGAAAGAGGCGTAATGATTTCATCAAAAATCAGGGTTAGAAAATGTTTTCCTGCAATCGTTGCAACAATACCAACCGCAGCGTTCCAAATAAGTTTTGTAACACTTTCAACTTTTTCTCCGTTAGCCATTGATATAAGGTATGTAACAACTCGGCAACAAATCAACACACCTGCGATTGTATATGCGATTGTTCCTATTGCTTGAGAAAAGAAGTTCCCAATTGTATCCGATTCGCCAAAGCCAGGAATATATTTTATAATTTCGTCCGTCGTAAGTGTAGTAAGCTTAAACAGCGGTCCCATTACGGAGTCAGCGAAAGAGAGTGCTGCCCATGCAACAATTTGAATAATAAGTCCGAAGAAAAGAGAAAAGATATCCGTTGCTCCTGCAAAAGCTAATCCTGTGGACAATGCGCACGCCAACGCTACCGCTATGCACATTCTTTTTACTGTTCGTTTGCTTTTGCGTTGTCTTTCAAGAGTATTTATTGTGTCCACCTTCTTTCAAAAGAAAGGACCCGCCCGAAATTGTCGGGTGGGTCCTTCGAGCCAAATACTTATGCTGTTGTTGCTTAGGTGTTCAGCTCGGTGTTCACCTGAGAGCCGATGTCGTTGAAGACCTTCATCAGACCGGGAACCGCCGCCGCAACGATGATGATGATAGCAGTCGTAATCAAGCGCTTTTTGTACATCTGAACATCTTTGGGGTCGCTCGCCAGAAGCATGCGAACCAAGAAGTACAGGAAGACGGCCACGCCGATAGGAACGACGATGCTGGTCAGGCCCGCAGAGATAGCATTCGTAATAGTGTTGCCAACATTGAACACCTTGTTGATGGCAGTATTGACATCAGCGAAAGCAAACGAAGTGCTCATCAGTGCAGCACTGCCCATTGCGCAAGCAGTTCCGAGAGCCATCTGCATCTTCCGCATCGGATTGCGGTTCTGCAAATCGTTATTGCACATGTCACTCTCCTCCTTTCTTCAAAATATAGCTATATTTCGTATAGAATCAACAGGATGCAGCCTTTTGACCTTTCAACCTATTAACTCTACAATATTCATTATCTGCACTTCGCACCTTTAGACAACAGAATTACTTTCGTTTATTTCATCGTTAATTCGTACAAATAAAAAATGGGGTTCTCCAAAAAAGAGAACCCCACCAAAACTTCATTCAGCAGCTTTTACACGCTTGATAATTCGTGGACCAAGAAGAGACTTTCTCCCTTGAACGCGATTCGTGCGCAAAGCTTTTTTCAGCGCTTCCTCGTCGCCAATCAATACAAGGTTTTTCTTTGCACGAGTAATCCCTGTATAATATAAGGGTCTGGTCAACATTGGCCCATATGTTGAACTGACTGGAAAAATACAGCACGGAAATTCGCAGCCTTGCGAACTATGTACTGTGATGGCATAGGCCAGTTCGACATCCTTCATATCATTTGCATCATACTCAATCACCTCATCTTTTGAATCAAAGATAATGCCTACGCATAAGTCATTTCCTTCTTTTACGATAGAAACAATTGTGCCAAGGTCACCATTGATTACTTCATCCGTGTTTCTCCGCTGAATAATTCTGTCTCCCTTCATAAAGGTTTGATGATTTACTTCAACGAAACTTTTACCGGCAATCTTCGGATTGATTTCTGCTTGAATAGCAGTATTCACGCGATTTTTACAAAGGTATCCGGTAGGTGTACCTCGGTCAAAGTGCGTTGGTGTCAAAACAATTGTCCCTTTGATACCATATTTGATTACACCCTTTTTATACTCCTCTACAACCCGTTTCATGATTTCATCAGCTTCTGTCTTCTTATCAGGGTCTGTTACAGAAATAAAGTCGAATTCATCATCAAACTTCAAGTTGCGAGTCGCCCCGGAATATGCCCGGTTTTCACGAATCTTGATAGATGCATCTGTGATAGTAGATGTACTACCTTGACGGTAGTTGACATCAAGGCGGACCGTCTTAACTACACCACACTGGATAAGGTCACGTAGAACATCTCCACGTGTGACGGGAGCCAACTGGTCAGTATCACCAAGCAAGACAATGCGAGTAGAGGGGCTGTTTACAATCGCATCAACTGCGAAAGCAAACAGATGCTCACCTACCATACTCATCTCATCGATGCCAACGAAACCGCAGATACGACACTCTCCTTGTGCAGCAAATCCGCTGGGGTTGTCTGCCGGGACCAGACCACATGCTTTGTGGATAGTTGCCGAATTCATGCCGGTACTCTCTGCCATGCGTTTTGCCGCCAGTCCAGTAGGAGCCATCAATAGGATATGTTCACTCGGCCAGACCTTATGATACACATCCATAATGGCACGCAGACAGGTCGTTTTACCTGTGCCGGGACCGCCGGTAACGATAGAGATGCGATACCGAAGATTTCGAACAGCTTCTGCCTGTTTCGGAGAAAGAATCATCGCATTTTCTTTTTGCCATTCAAGGAATGCTTTCTCAATTTCTTTCTCCTTTGTAGGCTTTTCATTGGCAAACTCGGCAATTTTACTTGCCATATCACGCTCTGTGATGAAGTCGTTCTTGTTGTAGTAATACTGTCCCTGCTTGACAACATTAAATGCTGCCGATGCCTTGTCGACGGCTTCCGTCAACTTGGTTTCATCCACATCCGGTGTCAATTCTCGCATCTGTGTCAGCATGGCACTCAACTCGGCGCACATATTACCTGTCTTACTGCAAGCTCTCTTCTGGGCTTCTTTCGTAGCCGCTCGAAGACGACGCTCTGAGTCCGGTGCTTCGCCAAGAGACACGGCAATCTTGTCAGTCGTTAGAAAGCCAAGCAAGTCAACAGGCTTATAAGGTTCGCTTTTCAGGATGTTCGTTGCCTCGTCACCGTATGCCTCGACCAGCTTGTTGATAGCCTCCACACCTACATCAGCATTTTTCAGCAATGTTTGGACATCGCTGCGAACCAATGCAGATACACAGGCATAATTGATATTGCCAAGCAATGTCTCTGTCATCTTCGGAATTCCCAACAGGCGACGAGGCTTGTGTGCGCAGATGTCGAGTGTGCTTTCGCCGAAACTGGCGGCGACAGCTTCAGCCATCACCTTGCCTACGCCTTTGCAATTCTTTACGAGAAACTTCACGATTTCACCGTGAGTTTCCGGCAGGGATTCGGAGGCTTTTTCGGCAACAAAGACTTGCTCATTTTGCGTTTTGCCGTACTTGTCTTTTTCCCAATGACCTTCAAGGTCAAAAGACATCTTCTCAAGGAGTTTTGCGGGAAGATGTTGGGAAGACACTTTGAAATAGGCAGTTGCACCATATGTCTGGATATTCTCCGGAAACGATTGTGCCTGCCCTTTCAAATTAGAAGTAAAAAAGCATACCGTAAACGCACCGGCGTTGCTCTCTTTTATGTGCAGTATTTTACTGACGCTGCACCTCTTGATAATTGTCCCCATTTTTGCTCCTTTGTTATCAGTTACTCAACACCTCCATACAACGGGGATAATCAAGTCGCCTGATATTTCCTTCCATTTTTTCGGTGTCGGTGACCAGCATAAGATATGCATTCACATCGCTGCTAAATTTGTAGTAGCTCCAAACACTAAATGCGTCCGTGTTCGGTGTGACCACATTGGATGGAGAAGATACCCATACAGCATTTTCTTTTGTGAGAATAAAGAAATAACCGGGACCGCTTTCGCGCAGTTTTGCCATGCAAGAGCGCATTTCACGGTTATAACTTTTCACATTATCGCACAGATTGTAGATGATTTGCTGCAGAGTAACTTCCAACTCCGTTTCATCTTTGAGTGTCCCAACAAGAGGCTTTACAAGCTTGAGGTCTTCTGCTCGTAGAGCTACTTCCTCGTCTTGCTTGCGTCGCTCCTCAATAGAACGCATCACTGGGTTGTTTCGGATATATTCACTCATAGCTTTCGCTCCTTTTCTAATAAAAAAGGCAGCCACCCAAATAAGGATAGCTGCCTTTTCTGCAGATTGTAAAAATTGTACGTTTCAACTTTATGTGTTTGAACCTAACTTTTAAACACCGTCAAGCAATGGTATCTATCGTACATGATTTATTGTACGCAGGTCGCACATTGCGTCAACCCAAAATGTCAGTCAACTGCTCACACATACTCTGTTCCATTCGCTGAATAGAAGCCACATTCGGCAGGTAGCAGAATGGAATATCGTACTTGTGGCAAATGGCTTTGCACTTTCCGTAGAGGGCGTGGGACATCGAGTCAACCTTGAACATCACAGCATCTGCATTACGCACCTGCTGGTCACAGGCTGCAATCATGTCCTTATCCACGAGAGAGGCATTCGGATGGGCAACTTGGAACTTCTTCATCAGGTTCTGGTTGCCGCCAACGATAACAACGGAATGTTCCATCATCATCTTGTCCAGAACGGCAGCGTAGTCTACAGCTTCTGTTTCAGAAACCGACTCAATGATTTCCTCGATTTCCTGTTCGTTCTCCCCTTCCCTATCGGGCTCTTCCGGGATGCGAGTCATCAGTTCGTCGATTTCATCATATGCGGCTTCCAGCTTCACAGAGAGCGCGTTCTCACGCTTTTTGCTCTGAGCAAGCTTTTGCTCTGCTGTATTGGCGGCGCTTACTGCTCGTTCTTCGTTTTCTTTTGCACCGGAAAGCTGCTTTTCGAGCTGCTCGATACGCTTGACGAGAGCCTCTTCATTTGAGTTGCGGTTTCCATTGCCAAACAGTTCGTTAGAAAGCGTGGCTTTCACCTCTTCACTATATGCCTCACCAAGATTGCGTACGGCAAGATACATAGGAAGTAACATGTTGTAAAGATTGATTAACGCAAGTGTAGGAACGGCAGCGCCTTCTTCTGCAACGATAGTACCGTCTTCATTCATCTCAATGATTTCATCGTCAATCATCGCAAAGAAATCGCCGCCGTCAATGTTGTGATGTTCTTCATCCAGCTTCGTGAAGTAGACACTTTTCGCTGCAGCTTTCTGAGCATCTGTAAATTTTTGCTTTGTGATGGTTCGTTCCAGAGCAGGTTGTTCAGAAACACCGGCATCGTGAAGTGCCATAGAAAGCAAGGTGTCATAGCGGCAGGAGAAGCCATAGGATTCATAATCGAACCAGTTCCGAGCGTTCACATCACCGTTGATGCCTTTTACACTGATATCCGTCTTTTTGGTGGCAATCAACGCCTCACGGGTATAGTCAAAAAGATTTCTTTGCAACGGAACACCATATTTTTGGAGGATTGTATCCTGCTCGGTTGCCGCCGTTTCAGCATTTGCATCTTTTTCAAATGTTGTAAAAAGCAACCCATATTTTGCTTGGTTTTGGATAAGCTTGCTTTCAGGGCTTGCCAGTAGGTAGATGACAAAGATTGCCATTTCTCCCTGACTGTCTTGGTCAGAGTTTTTTGAGAAATATTTGGATAGTCCATTCCTGCCGAGAGTATCCTTGTAAATTGCACTTACAGCATCAGTCATGCGTGCATACTCTCTGCCAAACAGCGACAACAGTTTTGTGTATGCAGGTGTCTGATTTCCAAACATCAGGAAATACACGACTGCCGCGACCTTAACGGCTTCAACACGCTTTTGCGCTTGGACATTTACGATGTCAAGAAAAAGACCTTTCTGGATAATTTCCTTGGCACTTTTGCGATAGCACAAACTGCTTTCGTATTCGTCAAGAAATCTTTTCTTTGGAGCTGGGTTTCTGCACACGTCAGTAGCTACGAGACTGCACCAGCTCTGATTGAAAGGAATACTTCGTTCATTTTTCATAAAAATTCTCCTTATTACAAAAGCCGCTCGGTGTAGCAACCGAACGGCAGAAATTGTGAATGGTTAAGATAACTGGTATCCATGCTACATATTTCATTGTACACATCTCGCACGAACACACAATAGAAAAGTTGTTTGTTTTCTGGAACAACTCTACTAAAAGGACTATCGCATCCAAAAAATGGCAAAAATAAAAAGCCCACCCTGTTAGGGGCGAGCTTTTTATTAGGATAACTTATCGCTTATCCCTGCGGTCCTCTTTTCGCGAGCCGACACGTTGCTCGTAAGTGCTACGAGAACGCTTTAAGTGGCTGATGAGTTTCCACCCCAGCCAAAGGCCGAACACGTTGGAAGCAACGTTCAGCGCGGCAGCAAGCAGCGGACGCAGGATGACGCTCAACAGAACAATCGCAGCGATAGTTGCCACAACCATCAGCACCTTCACAGCCAAATTAGCGGCCATGAAAGTACCGATAAATATGTAGGCAGCTTTGCGGACGGCAGACTTAATCTTACTCATTTTGAACCTCCTTAGTTCTGAGCAAGGTGACCAAGGACGGATTCCAAGGCCAACTGAGATTTATAATGGACATGACTTTCACATCCAGTGCTGTGACTCTTTGGGTTCGCAAGTTCCTGCACAGCGAATCATGTATTCAAGCCTCGCGAGTCGCTTGAAGAATGATGCTATACAGAAGCAAGTTACCGACGGTGGGAACGACGCTGAGGACACGGGCGGGTGAAATGACAGAAGCCATCTGCCACACCAGTATCAATGTCGTGCCAAGCGGGCGAAACCTCGCGCCACTCGTACACGCCATCCTCGATTTCTTCGAAGACCGGCAGCTCATCCCCATTCTCGTAGCTCTGGGAGGCAATTTCCTCCGCAAAGCGAGCAAAACGGACCCGGTGAGTCGGGACATCATCCGGCTTGTCAAACAAGCTGATAATGTTATTCCGGAGGCTGACATACACGAGGTCGTCTGCTTCCAGCGTTATGCAGGGGTTAAGGGCATTGCGAATCATTTCGACGTTTTCCATAGTAGTATTCATGGTAAATACACGCTCCTTGTTTTTGAAAGTTTAATAGTGGTGAAATGAAAAAAGTAGGGAGTACAATGAGATTTGTAGATGAGAAGTGCCATATAGACCTTCTGTACATCGGTGTTGATGTTCGTACTATATAAAAACAGCGCCGGAGGAAACAAGCGCTGGAAAGTCTGCAAACAAAAAGAGCGGGCTCCCTGATGATTCAGGAAGTCCGCTCTTCGGCAGTTTATGAATGTTAGAGAACCTACAACGACCGGATTGGTTCCGGAGGACGACTTACATTGTTGCAAGGCGTAAATGCAGGAGTGAGATGATATCTATTAACTACATTTGATTATAAGCGGTTCGCACACAGCGTCAACACCTAAACAAAATTTTTTTGCAGTTTTTAGATATTACGATTTCGCCGCCTTTAGCGTGAAAACGCGACTGGATTCCTTTTGCGGAATAAAGCAGTCTTTGTACGCTTTCGGATAAAGCGCTTCCAGTTTCTGCATATCCACACTGGCACGGCTCATGCGCGGCGAATACTTGAGCAGCCACCGCGTACCATCCGTGCCGACCGTCTCAGCCAAAACGCTCTTGCCCATTGCTGCAGCAAACGGCACAATCATATCCTTGCACTCTTCATCCAGCTTATCGAAGGTACGCTTTGCAGCATCACGCTGTGCTTTTTTCTCGCTGTACTTTTCGCACAGTTCGGCAAAATCAGCACCAAGAGCAACAGAAGGAGCTTTCTTGTCAGCATCTCCTGCGTACTTGTGGATGGTTTTCAGTGTAGCTTCGGGCGCACCAATCGGCTCCGGCGGGATGTGAGGAATCACATGATTCATCCAAAACTCATCGCACCCCTGAATGATACGCATTTCCTCATCAAGGTCACGCTTGATGGTGTTTGCAATAAGCGTATCACGGTCAAACATGCAGACCACAACGCATTCCCAAACACCAAGAATCGCCATGTAGGTACGGACCTGATAGATGTATGGGATAGGAATGTTGCCATTCTCCCACTCACTCCGGTTGAACGTACTGGTAGTCTTGATTTCCACCAAGCAGTACGAGCCGTCAGGCTTGCGCATCATACGGTCAATGTTGGCCGTGATGTACGGCTTTCCGGGCATCGCATAGATATTGGTGTCGGTGATGATGTCGTTGTACGGATACCGTTCCGACAGCCATGCATCCACATACTCTTCCGAGATATGTCCCCAAATCTTGTTCAGCCGAGACTGAGCCGTTTCCTCTTCCGGGACAAGCGGCTGCTTTCCGGTCTTCGCGTAGTACAAATCAAGATTCGTCTTGAAATGGTTTTCGCCGAAGATAGCGGAAATGTCAGAACCACCCAAGTGGTTGGCGCGGCGAGCCTGCCACTGGTCACTCGTCAAGGTACTTGCATCGACCTCGATGTCGGGACCGTTGTAACCGTCGGGGTTGCAGAACTCAACTGCTTCCTGCGAAGCCATACCCATTGCCTCATTGTAGAGGTTCTTAGTATACTCCGTTTTGATTTCCCAGTACGGGAGATGCTGAGCGCCACCGGCGCTCGATTTGTTGGTGCCATCATAACTAGCCATCGCTTGTTACTCCTTTCTATATCAGCGGCTCAAGCCGTACAGGAGAACGGCAACAGCCAGCAGAATGAACACATTTTTCGGTTTCAGCATCACAGGTCCTCCTTGCCGGGCATATCGACATCACTCCAACGAGTGCGGGCGGTACGGGCAACACAATCAGCAGCCGCGAAAATCTTCTTGGCATCCTGCGTATGGTTGCGGACAACCGCACCATACGTATCGCAGACAGCCAAATAGATGTCCATTGCCGTGACGGGAGCGTTGCCATAGACAGAATCGAAAGCAACAAGTGCTTCACGAGACTCATCCTTCGGCATACCGTACTTCGTGAAGACACGGACCAAGGCAGCCTTGCTGTTCACGACCTGAATGCCCTGCAGCTTGCTGATGTCAATAGCAGCGTCGTCAAAGTAGGCCAACAGCGCAGTAAACGCATTGGTGACACGACCCTTGATATCCTCACCGATATGAGGAATGACAACTTCCTTCGCCATCGGAGCAATGACACCGCCCATGTTGAAGGCGGGAATCAGGCGAACCGCAGACTCAGCCACATCGGAACTGACCATCACAACAGCCGGGTCGTAGCCACGGCAAAGCTCAGGAGGCAGCTTGCGGAAGAACTGCTGCTTGTAAGCACCAAGGTTGATGACAACCTGCATCAGTTCGTGAGACACATAACCGCTGATGAACTCGCGGTCAGGCCAGTTGGCTTCCATGTACTCATCCATAATGCGCAGCAGCTCATCGTTGCCAATGACTGCATAGCGACCAGAGTGGACAGCACGGATTTTCTCGTGGCTGTACTTGATGTGCGTTGCACCGGTACGTTCTGCCAGAATGAGGTTCAGAACCTCTTTCAGGCTGCCACGGTTGTTTTTGCGCAGCAGCTCATAGCAGTTCATGCCAATCATGGCGCGGGCGCAGATATTGCGGGTGGCACTGTCACCAACGGGTTTCTTACCAATGCTAGTAGTAAGGTTCAGACCAGCGTGCTGCTGGGTATCCAGAACAGCTTCCTCGCTGACCTTTAACTGCTTGGCATATTCGGGGGCGCAGAGCGGTTCATCATAACTCGCTTCAAATCGAATATCCCGAATACCCTCTTCCAGCCATTCGGTCTTGGACGCATCCCACTGGCAGAAGTCCGCCAGTTCCGTGAACTGACCTTCCTTGAAGAACAGCTCAGAACCGTCATCGATGAACATATCCGGCATCGCGGCTGGGTTTGCATTAGAGGCGATAGTAGTCGCAGAAGAAACGGTCGTGTTAGTTGTGTTGTTGATGGTAGACATTTTTTGCATTCTCCTTTTTAAAAACAAATTTTGTTCCATAACGCAAAAGGGCGGGCTTCCTAAGACAAGGAAGTCCGCCCTTAAAGCGAAATGTTAATGATGCACGCAGAACCAGTCTGTTTAATGGTATCTATCGTACAGCATTTATTGTATGCATTTCGCACGATTGTGCAAGATGTTTTTTTGAACGATTTATCGTCTCATATGCAAAAGCAAGCAAGACAATATTAGAAGTAATGGAATGTTGACATATGGTTTTTGTGCCCATTCCTTTACTTTCTTTTTTATAGTTTTAATTTTTTCAAAAATCATTTTGTTATCCTTTTTCGTGTTCATTGTCCACCAGTTCACTGAGTGGAATACTATAATACACTTTCGATAAGATATTATTTCTTGGTACAAAATGTTCTTCCCATTCACGAGAATCATAGGAGTTATTCCGATTGTCGCCCATCATAAAATAGTATCCATCCGGTACTTGGAATGGTCCGAAATTTTTGTTATCCGGAGTTTCTCTTAAATATTCTTCTTCTAAGATTTTCCCATTTATATAAGTAATTCCATGTTTTATTTCAACTACATCCCCCGGCATTCCAATAATTCGTTTTGCAAATATTGTTTTGCTTCCGTTTTCTCTATAAAACAAAACAATATCGCCTCTAACGGGATTATTAAACCAGTATGTAGCTCTAATGCTAAATGAATAGCATGGTGATGGGAGTGTCGGGTACATAGACGCTGTCGGAACAATTGCCAGTAAAAAAACAACCTTGAACAGGAAAAGCGCCACCGCGAACGTAATGATAGGTAGTTTCCATTCGCAAAAGAAATATTTGATTTTTTCTTTACGCGACATTGATTTCGCATTTGCTTCTTCCAATTTTCATTACCCCGGCAAATGCGAATTCACAAACGCTATAATATTCTGTAATGCCGCCGATACTTGAGCGAGCAACGCAGGATAATCAATTTCAATTCCCAAGTATCTTGCGATTTCATATACGGCGTATAGCGAAAGCCCGCCGAGAACAATCGTCTCGAACAAGCGGCTCACGCCTCGGATAATGAACCATACAATCATCGCGATAACCACAACATCCACGACCGTACGCAGGTCTGCAGACTGAATAAACGCGAAGATTCGGTCCATCATGTCACCAACGGTAGTCATAATATCCCCTCCTTTTGAATTGTCAGATGCTACCAATTCCGATTCTATTCAGTTCGCACGATTCTGCAACAAAAAAAGCAGCACCTCATTACGAGGTGCTGCCAATGCAGATGTTATTTAACGACGCGGCACGTTACCACGAAAATCTGCATAGACTCATCGCCCTTGCAGAGCTCCACGGGGAAAATGCCGTTTGCGCCGGAGAGGATATTTGCTTTGGCGCTGTCGTACTTGGTGTTGTCACGCCGTACCCATCCGCCGTTTGCTTTTGCATCCTTGATTTTACGCTGAAGCGTTTCCAGCGCCTTGTCGGAAGTGATGGCAATTTCCATCCCCTCCCCCATCGAGTCATAGACCGCGTATGCCATGTCAGGCAGCGTAGACTGAACAGGAGTGGAAGCGGGAACCGGTGCAGGAGTCTGCTGTGCAGGCTGCGGCGCGGTAGGAAGCGCGGAAGTTGCTGCCGGTTTCGGCGCGGGTTCCATCGGGAACGGCATTCCGTTTGCTTCCCTACCATGAATTGCCATGTATCCGGTGGGATTTGCGATATACGCAGCCCAGTGCAGCTTAATGGCACTTGCCATAGCGACCAGTTCCTGACGAGAGCAGCCAACCGAAATGAAAGTAGATTTTGCGCCCTGCTTTTTCTGGAAACCACCAAGGTCATTCTTAACACCTTCGGCTTCCGTTACCTGCAGAACATAGTCTGTCTTTGCTCCGGGTGCCAACGAAATCTGACGCCACATAACGGGACGTTCACCCTTGGCATCGCTGCCTCCATTGTAGGTGAAAATCGGCTGCGGATACTTCGCGTTGGATGCCTGTGCTTCTTTGATAGCCCGCTGACGACGAGTAGCCATACTACCGCTCAGAATTGCTTCGCAGAAGTACAGAGCGCCGTCGCCACCGTTGATACGCAGTGCTCCCTCGATGTGAGAAACCTGCGCACAGCCGTTTGCACGACCAGTGTGAGAGACGAAAGAAAGATGAATCTTGTCGATATTTGCCCAATCCATCTTTACCTTCAGAAAACTTTTCGGCCCCTGAATCTGATAGATGACCGTGTTATCCTTCTCTTTGATTCGATTATTGTTATCGGTTGCCATAATTTATGCTCCTTTGCGCATGTTTTTCGGAATGAACGGCACAAACTTTGCTGCCGTTTCCTTTTGTTCTTGCTCTTTCGGAATAAAGGGTAAAAGTACATTTCCTTGTGAAACCGCAAGGAAATAATCATCTACACCCTTATATGTCGTGCCCCAGTTGAAGCGCGTCATCATAATACCGTATCGTTCTGCAATCGCGTAGAGCTTTTTCAGCGCATTGCGAACATGGACATTGTTTTCACGGTCAGAGTCAAACGCATCAATCACATGGGTAACACCGAGAGATTTAAGATACTCACAGGTTTCTTCCCACTGGTTGAAGCAGTTGACACCGGCCAAAGCAATATACGGATTACGATTTCCACTCAAAGAACAAGCAATATGCGCTTTGAGCGCTCCCTCTGTGACATAGATAACCTTGTCTTTATTGCATGTTGGCATCGCTTTGGGAATTCCATAGCTTGCAATATTTCTGGCACTGCATCCATTTTTGTAGCCAACAGACGAGAACCAGCGATACCGTTTGTCGCCCTTATCAAACCGAATCTGCAATCCCACAATCTGGTTGTGAACATTGAAATACGGAATGAAGAAGCCGGGCTTGGAGCAGGCAGAGAATGCTTTGCCATCTTTCTCATAAAAGCCAGGGATGCCAATAAAGGAAATCCCCTGCTTCCTAAGATTCATTAGCACGCTGGTCCAGCGCTCCGGCACGGAACGGTACAGGCATTTGTCAATGACCTCATCCGTCAAGCCACGCTTATGAAGATTCTCTCGATGTTCAGGTTTAAGGGTCAGTTCTTTCAGAACAGCTCTGTATACCTTATCGAGTTCATCATCAGGCTTTGCTTCGAGGTCAAGGTCAACATCTTTAGGAATTACGGAAGCAGGCTTTGCCTGAATAGTAGTGCCCCTCAGAGCCTGAGAAAAGCTCTTTTTAGCAGCTTTCTTGTCATGCGGGTCGATTCCCGCAAACATGCAGTAGAGGTCAATCATGCCGCCGCTATATGGGCAGCCGCTGCAACAATGGAAGCAGTTGTACTGCCCTCTGGCGAGATTAACGCTGAAGTAAACAGGTTGTTTCTTGTGTCCACAAACACCGTTGGGACACAAGACTTCTATTTCTCCAGCGCGTGATACTTTCCCACGAGTCTTGGCTCCGACGAGCTCAAGAACTGTTTCCATAGAAAAGTTCCACGGCATGAGGGATTCCCCCTTTCATTAAGATTTTTTGTGGGTTACAGGTTGTACTGTCCTGCAACCATGCGAGCAGCCGTCTGAATGGGCTTGCCTGCGTACTGAGGACGCAGGAAGTAAGTGATAGCGGCACCACTGCCGGAATCAACCACTTCCTTCATCGTCTTGCCGGAGAAACGGCCAACAGAAATCTTGAACGCCAGTGCTTCTTCCAGCGTCTTCGGTTCAACTTCGGCAGTTGTCGGAGTCGGCGGAACGGGAATCGGAGGCTGTGCAGGAGCCGTTGCAGGTTTTGCAGGGACTTCTTTCTTTCCAGCGGGCGTGGGTTCAGGATTCTGAATGGCAGGCTTTTCGGGTACAGGCGCAGGCGTCGGAGCAGGTGCTTCGGCTTTTGCGTTTTTTCTCGTGGCTCGCTTGGTAGTCTTGGGCGTTGCAGCAGGAGTGTCAGGCGTATCTTCGACCATCACAGGCGTCTGATTCTGATATTCCTTAGGAATCGGAGGCACAGGAATGCGAGTTGGAACACCGGAATCAACAGGTGCATCCTCGTCGTCAACTGCCGTAAACAAAGGCGTAACGCCCTCGATGTACTCAGCATTGGCAGGCGTGCCAAAGCCGCAGTTTCCAAGAGCTTTGCGAATCGCAGCAGTTCCGGCGTTCTGGATGTAATCCTTGCCGAATTTGTTGTCATCGCTGCGGTAGCGCGTTGCAAAGGCATTTGCCAAGAGGTTGCCATTGCTGTCAATGACGCGACCTTCCACAGTTGCCATCTGGTCATTGGCGCGGGTCAAAACCTGCTCCAAGCGACCGTTGGGATGTTTCAGCCGGAACCACAGCATCGCGGGCTCGGCCTGCAGATACATACGCGATTTGCCTTCCTCATCTCGATAACAAGCTGTAACAAGACAAGGGTCAAAGCCATCGACGGCGTTGACATTCGCCATCGCGTTCAAGGTCTGTTCATGGGCAACGATTGTTTTTTCAGAAATTTCGGACATGGTTTTTTGCTCTCCTTTTTAATAAATGTTTTTCATAACGCAAAAAGGCGGGCTTCCAAAAACAAGGAAGTCCGCCTTTATAGCGAAATGTGAATATTGCACGGCAGAACCGGTTCTGTGGTTTATGGTATCTATCGTACATATATCATTTTAAGCGATTCGCACAAATGTGCAAGCACGCAAAACATAAAACTTTTAAGCACCACAAACTGCCGGGATACCGGCTGCAAGCATCTCGTTAAACATGATTTTACCGAAATTGTAGATATCGATTTTGATGTTGCATGTCATGCTCAGCTTCTCCGGGTGGTTTTTGAGCAGCACAGCCGTACGGTAGATGATGATATACAGCTTTTCCTCGACACAACGGCATACCGCAGCATACTTATCGTTGCTCAGTCCTTCTTTCGGCACGAGGTCTTTTGCTGCTGTCTCAATATAGCGTTTCCATGTTGCATCATACAGGTCGCCTTCCTCTTTGTTCAGGACGCAATTGGCGATAGGCAGAACCTGCACATCTGTCATGGTATCACAGTCATCGAAGCTGAGATGTGCAAAGCATCTTGTACCGGCATAGTATTCGAGCAGCCACTCAGACACCCCATATGCCAGTGCCGCCAGCTTTGTAGCAAAGGAATCCGTAAGGTATACCATACCTTTCTGCTCTTTGCCGCAGCGCTCGATGCAGTAGTTGTACGGAAGTCTATCGGCAAGTGCCGCACTGCAAATTCCATCGGTAAAGTTCTTGTGTGCTTTGATGTATTCTTCCGAGGTTACAGACTCAAACTTTTCGAGCGTATCCTCATATCCAATCGTTTCTTCTTCGTGAGTTGGGGTAAGCTGCGTGCATTTGATGGAATAAACATTTTTCATGGCTCATTTCTCCTTTTGTCTTATAATACGACAAATCGCACGATATTTATACCCTTTTGAGTATAAATATCGTGCGATAATCGGTTAGACGAGATTTTTCTTCACGATGTTACACAAAACGCGCGGCATCGTATCAAGGTCGCTGATGTCGATGAAGTTCTTACCAAACTCCTTCTCCACCTGAGAGCGAGAATCGCCAATACCTGCGCCGACAACAATAATACCTGCCTTAGACAAGTCCTTGATGGCTTTCTGTACGCCTTCACGACCCGTGTTAGAGCAACCGTCAGTGCTGACAATCAGGATTTTCTTTTCCGTCTCGTCCTTTTTCAACTTTTCGCCCATATAGCGCATGGCCGGAACAGTAGGAGTACCACCACGGCTGGACATGCCCGTAATACGGTATTTGTCGTTGCCGTCAATATCCTTGTCTACATAGCTGAGAATCTGCACTCCGCAATAACCGCCGGAGGTAAATCCGCAGACATAGCAAGGCAACTCCATGCGACTGCACAGGTCTTGTAAGATGATTCCGGTACGAACAGAAGCCTCAATAGCGGCACTAGACATAGAGCCGGATTCATCACACAGATAGCCAACCGCCAGACGAGGATTGTCGCGCGGGAAATTCTTGCGACTGAAAATCTTGCCATCTTGATGATACGCAAGGCGAGCCTCAACCCGAGTACCCATAGGGAGCCCGGAAATCGCATCATCATTTTCTTCGTCGCGAATTGTCGTTTTCAGACGGCGTTCAAGATTTTTGGTGATGGTAAGGAGACCGTCAGACAACCTTTTGTACATTGCCTTATTTTGAGACGACACATCTTCTGCACGTGTGACCAGAACACCAGTGCCTGTCGTTTTCCTGAACTCATCTGCTTCTTTCTGAAGCTCGTCATTCAGCTCGCTGTTCGCTTGCTTTGTTGCTTGGTCGTTCTTGCGCTTCTGCTCGATAGCGTTAATGTCAGCTTTTGCAGCAGACAAATCCGCTTTACCGGAAGATGCGCCTCGCTCGTGAGAAATCGTGTCACCACCGCCCTTGCCGGAAGCGTTTTGGCTCCCATTATTGGCAGAATTCCCGTTTTTAGCGGAATTTCCATGTTGTTTCCCGCTTTCACGCTTCTTTGCTTCGGCAGTCTTTTTGACCTTCTGGGTGATGCTTTCGGAGTTGCGGTTTTCCTGCTTGGTTTCACCAACGCTATGAGCCGCATTCTGAGCCGCCTGTACTGCCTTATCTATAGCTTCAGCCAGTTCACTGGGAGACATCTGAGAGATGTCCTGACCATCGCTCTGCCCTTGCTGCGAGCTATTAGGATTGTTTTGCACGGAACCGGAGCCAGATTTTTTGCCTTTCCCACTCTGCTTGCTTTTGCTCTGATTCTCGATGTAATCTTTGAACATCGGATACAAAACGCAGCAAAGCTCATTCACACCGCAAAGGCGTTTTTTGGGGTCTCGCTCATACTTGACATCATCGAGGATTTCAATGCATTCCTCAAAGACATCTTCGTACTCTTCCGGCATACCATCTTCCAGTGTGAAATCGAATTTGGAGTACAGCAAGACCTGCTGAAACATGGCTTCGAACGGCTTTCGCTTATCCTTCAGCATTTCCCCAAAGGTCTTGCTGGTAGAAATCAAAGCGTCATTCGTAGTTGCCAGTTCCGTAGTAGCCAAGCCTTTGTACAATTCCTGAATTTCTCTTTCGATGAAGCCATCTTCAATAGCGTTCTCGATATGGGCTGCAACTTTTTCAAAGCCAGGCGCAAAATCAGGATTTTTGAGCATCTGGGTAAGCTCTGCTCCTGCAGTTTCGGATGCACGTTTCGGCGCATTCGGCCACCAGTTACCGTTTTTCAACGCGCTGCTCCAACGAGCACTCGTCGGAAAATCAGTGAACAGGACATGCCCGATTTCATGGACACGAAGTCCCTGAATTGCGTAGTGCTTCAGCTCACGGGAGTCGAAATAAGTAACGATATCACTGCAAACACCAACGGTCACAAAGTTCCCGTCAGTGCAAGCCGTCATGTTCTTATTGGTACTCATTCCCACCATCAGGTTGGCAGCGCGGGCATCTTCTTCCTTTTCGGTTATGTCATAGCCGAGAGTACGAAGATAGGTGCAAACACCGGAAACCATGTTCTTGGCAGCATCTTCCGTGTACTCCCGGTAGGCATCCGAACCGAAGAATGTGGTATCATCCGTCGGAGAAATTTGAGTAGCCAACTCTTCCACACGGCGACTCCAGTATTTGTTATCATGAATGCTCATGCGAGCACCTCCTTCCGGCGACCCTTGCGGTTGTATACCGTCTTCGGGGTCTGAACACGGGTGTAAGGTTTGACGCCGTTCCAGCCAGAGCGGGTTTTCACATCGCTGACATTTACAACGACCGTCTGCTTCTTATTTTTCTTCATCTTGCATGCCTCCATGCTGTTATTTATTGGGATAAAATTCGTGAAACATATGTGTCACCGCGTACAGTAACGCGCTTGCCAACAGCGCCGTTTTCTGCAACCGTAACACTATCTGTGATATTTGCGTACATATCAACAGTAGCATCATCACAGACCAAACAATGACCATTACAGGTTGCAAGCGGACTGACCTTTGCGTTTCCTCGAACAACGGCACTCTCACCGATTGTACCGCCACAGATGGCATGGTCTGCAACCAGCGCATCATCTTTAACTCCGCCACTGCCATAAACAACAGCTTCGTCATCTATCCAGCATTTTCCATTTTGGGAAAGATTGGAAGGATATTCAAGCCAGCCGCCAAACTCTCCGGCAGATACAATACTGCCTTCGACTGTCTCAATTTCGCGTGTTGCCGTAATGCGATATACCGTAACAACTCGTCCATCAATATTGACATCTTTGCGGACGCCGGTTATGTTGAACTTTTTGCCGTCAGGCTGCGGCTGAGACTGTTGGGTTCCCACACGCCCTGCAAGGAATTCCTGCGTCTTATCGGTATAGCCATGCCGAACGCGCGTATTATATACCGAATTCCATTTAGACATCGGATATGTAGCCACTGAGCCGGTAGTGCCGCAGCGTCCATATCTTGCCGTAAATGAGGTGCCGTTCGGGTCCTGCTCCATCAAGTAAAACTTGTCAGAGCCTCCCGACTTGAACTCAAAGTAGGCAATATTTGTTGTTGCCATTGTGATGGCTCCTTCCTGTGTTAAAAGAATTGCTGCCCTTGTTTTCAAGAGCAGCATGAGATATGTGCGTTAGACCTTATCGAGTGCAGTAGCAGCCTCGTCTGCGACATGCAGAAGCCAAGACAGCGTGTGCATCTCGTAACACGACCAGACGGAGTTGACATTTGCTGCATTAGTGACACCCATGTGGTTATTCACTGCAGCATACTCTTCCATAGACAGTGTCACACCGTTCGACATGATACGATAGCAGGAAAGGCTTCCGTGACTGTCACAGCCAACGGATTCCTTCGGCTCGAACTTGTAGAACGGAACCTTGGTCCACTGACCACTTACCTCGTCCTTAACATTGCGCGTACTCACCGTATAGGTGAAAACTTTGCACAGGTCGTGGAACAGCGCCACCGTCAGCAATGTGTCGCGGGTATACTGACCGGGAGCCCACAGGTCTGCAATCTCCAACAGTCGCTTTGCAACTGCGACGGAGTGTGCGCAAAGACCACCGGGCTCGGCACTATGGAAGCGCGTAGAAGCCGGTGCCTCATAGAAATCTGTGGTTTCCAGCCAGGCCATAAGTCTGTCAATGCCAGGTCTGGTGATGTCCTTCGACATCTCAATAAATTTTTCTTTTGCAGTCATAGTGACTACTCCTTTCCTTTTCAAGCGTTTATACAAAAAGAGCGAACCCCCAAAACAGGAAGTCCGCTCTCTAAGCGAAAATATGAATATTGTACAAGCATAAAATATGCCAAGTAGATGTTATCTATTGTACAACATTCATTTTATTCAGTTCGCACATCGCGTCAACTATTATGCAGGCAAATTCGTGTTCATGCCTTTTTCTTTAGCGGTTTCGTCTGCATTTACAACGAGTTGGCGCAAATCATAATGTACATTACAAGCAGGATTTTTTGCAAAAGGAAGGAATGCTTTCTTTTCTGTCTGACCGAGAAGCACTCTTTTGAGCTGCTCCGTCTCCTCTTTCATCAATTCAGATGCGTACCTCTTCCCTACCCTACCGGCTAAGAAGTCCGCATAACAGGCAACTATTCCGACAAGGCAGTTGTAGAGGTCGTTGTTTCCCTCACAAAAATTCCATACATCTCGAAGCCAATCGCGATATGTTTGTCGATTTACCAGATAGTTGATGAGCTGAGCATCGGCATAACACATCTTTTTGGCATAAATGAAGGTAAAGTTTTTGCCGTATTCGCTTCTTGTATGCCCTGTAAACGATGATTTGAATACAGGACCCAATCCGTCTTCCAGCATAACTTCATTCCCTCCAACGAAATTTCCTGCTCTTAGCTTTCTCAGCTTTTTCTGCTTTGTATTCCATCAACTGTTTGGTGGTAGTGAAACCGTGTGTCCGCATTAACCCGTAGCATTTTGGACATACTTGACGGCACAGGATTTCTTCTGAGCCACAGACAACACAAGGTTTTCCGTGATTCTTCTCATGTTCTGCTTTAGTGTGTCCCTCGGCTCGCAAAATCGCGTTGCCCATCAAAGAGCGCCAGCATTTTTTGCAAAGGCCGAAATATCCGGCTTTTTCGCCGCACAGGACGCACTCCCCATCGCGTTCATATCGGTCAATATAGATTTCACGAATCTCATTCTTTACCAAGTTTTTGGCTTGGTAGATTCGTTCTTCATCTTCCGATTCGACTGCCGTATTCAACTGGTCAAGATAGAGTTTCCACTCCTCTTGCGTCAGTCTACATTGCGGCAATGGCTTTCTATTTCTCCTATCCAGTCGAATCTTATACTTACCCATATATCACCATTCGGGGTCCAGCACGGAAAGCTCTGTGAAGATGTCTTTGCTCGAATCAATCGAGACGATTTTCCATGCGCCGTTGATAAGACGCATACCGATAGAAGCTTTCATGCGGGCATCACCATTTGTTGTTGTGACCTTCAGTTTGACATTCATCACAACACCATCATTCCCACTCAAGCGGTAAGTATACGCATCGGGATAACCTTCCAGCGTATCATCAGGTGTAACTGTCACATTTGTAACAGAAGCACCGATTGTCTTTTTCCGGCTATTTTCATCTGCTGTAACAATGTCGTCTTCATTTTGGAGTGCAGAAGGAATACACTTGCTGATTTCTTCGGAATCCAACAGTATATTGGCAAATTCGCTTTCATCTGCACCAATTGAAAGAAGGCGGTATACTTCCTTCAAAACGGCTTCAAGCTTGTTCTGATAGGCTTCTTGGGTATCCGTGTCAAGGTCCGCCAGCAACATATGCTGTACCTCGTTATCTGCTTTCACATCATAAATATGACCATTGAAATCGCCCATATCATTTGTGATAACATAAACAGAGCTGCTTTCTAAATCGAGCGCACGAGGCAATGTGATAGACCATACTCCTGTAGATGCACTCTTAGATGCATAGCTTGACAAATCAGTTCCTTCAAAGCTCACCTTGTTAATAGGCGTTGTAAATACAAAATCTTTAATTACACCGTTCGGAGGAGTCAATGCCCATGCTCCGTTTACATAATCAACATTCATTACATAATCGGGCTGAGTATCGCTTGTAACCTCATTGGGAACCTTCATGTAAACATTGACAACTGCAGAAGCACCGTCTTTTGTAGAGCTCAAACAAATATGCTTGAGTTCTGTATTTTGAAAAGTCTCGTAATTATTTACGATGACCCAATTTTGGAGATTATCTCCAAATGTATTGGGGACACCGAGAGCTTTTGCAGTTACATCAGCGTTTTTGTTTTGCAATCCTTCAACAAAGTCGTAAAACGGCTGTTCATACTCGGTGAGGTTATTGCTGATAAGGCGTTTAAGCCCCGTCTGGTCTTCTTCGTCCTGCAACTGTTGTGCAAGAACTGCGGCTTCAGATGCCGCCTGCTCTTCCGGGGTAAGCTGTTTGCTGCACCCCGCCAGCATACTGACCGCCAGAACACCGGCCAGCAAGCCTGCTACTACTCGTTTCATGTGTCTTCTCCTTTTTATTCAGGCAGAGCTGCCGAATCGTCTTCTTCCGGAGAGTCAAACTCCGCATCAACCGTAGGCTGCACGGCAGGAGTGTTGAATCGGATGGGATGCTTCACCGGCTGGTTCATGTGCATTTCGATAGTTGCTGCAATCTGAGCACCCGGCTCAACTTTCAGCACACCGCAGCGGATATACTGACCATTCACAACAGCATGTTCACCAAAAGAGGTTTCAACGCTGCTCTGACAGTCGATATTGCCCTCCACATTGCCATTGATGATAGCCTTGTTGGAAGCGATGATGTTTCCCTTGATTTTGCCGCTGTGCATTTCAAGTTCATCACAGACAATATCGCCTTCGATGCTGCAGGTGTCGTTGGCACAGGCAACAGAAGCGGCAGAAATATTGCCCTTCACCGTACCTGCAACCACAATCGTCCCTTGCACCTCGATGCTTCCCTTAATAACGGTATCCTTTGAGATAACACAGACATTTTCATGCTGTCTTGCCATCTCTTCGACTGCCAACTGCTGCTGCTTTTTCATGGGCATCATAATTTCAAACTCCTCGTCTTCCTTTGCCTTGTCTGCTGCCGCCGGTTCACCAACGCCTAACGCTTCCATAACCTGATTTCCGATACTCTGCTTATGCTCTTCCATCACTTCTGGAATAGGAGTCTCGGCGGCGGTTTTTTTACTGTTGAAAAAAGCCATATGTAGTCCTCCAAATTGTAGTAGCAAAATGCCATTGCTGCATGCAATGGCAAATTCATGGTACTTCGCCTTTAATTATCTGCAATTCGCAAGTGCGGTCAAGCACTGTTTTCACATAAAATTACATCTTTTGCAGCTTGGGTGCGAATCTCTTTGTAGAGTTTTGGATACTTGAGCATCATTTCCATGTAGACATCTTTACCGCTTTGCTTAACGCCAAGAATCTGACCGGTGCCGCGAAGCTCCAAATCCTTTTCAGCAATTTTGAAACCATCGGTAGTAGATGCCATTGTCTGCAGCCGTTCATTTTCTTTGTCTTGAGAGAGCAGCACACAATAACTTTGATAGCTACTGCGTCCGACACGACCACGAAGTTGGTGAAGCTGGGCGAGTCCAAACCGCTCAGCATTTTTGATAACGATTACCGTGCTGTTCGGTATATTGACACCAACTTCCACAATCGTTGTAGAAATCAGGATGTCTGCATTACCGGCGGCAAACGCTTCGATTCCAGCCTGCACATCCTTGGCTTTCATATCGCCGGAAATTGTTTCGATGCGAACACCGGGATACTTTGCAAACCACGCCTTGAGGTTTTGTGCAGTTGTCTCTACCGATTCAACACCGGCAAGTGTTTCTGAGTCGGAATCCTCAATCAGAGGACAAATGATATAGCACTGATGTCCCTGCTTGATTTGCTTGTAAACAGATTCCATACAGGTGTTTTCATTCGACCATACGATAGTTTTTACAGGCTTACGTCCCGCAGGCATCGTATGGATGTTGATGATTTCTGTTCCTTCCCCATATAGTGTAGTAGCAAGCGTGCGAGGAATCGGCGTGGCGCTCATGCTGATGTTATGAACACCATCTTTTGCCTTTTGTTTGAGCCCCTCGCGTTGCTCAACACCGAAACGGTGTTCCTCGTCTACAATAACAAGTCCCAATTTCTTGTACTTCACTTTATCTGCAAAGATAGAGTGCGTCCCAACAATAACATCTGCCTCGCCGGACTGAATTGCTGCCAGCGCTTTTTTCTCTTCTCGAATTTTCATTCCGCCATGAAGAAATACAGCGTTCAATCCAAACCGGGCAAGAAACTTTGTAAAGTCGGTAAAATGTTGTTCTGCCAAAACAAGTGTCGGACACATCACTGCACACTGGTAGCCATTCATTGCCATGCCCAACGCAGCAATCTGTGCAACCACAGTTTTGCCGCATCCGACATCACCCTGTACAAGTGCATCCACTCGATTGCCGAGCTGCATTTCTTCCAGAACATGGCATACTGCCTTATGCTGGTCTTCCGTTAGCGCAAATGGCAGAACTGCTTGTGCTCTCTTTACAACCTCTGCCGCATTTTTGATGCGGAACGGCGAGGTCTTCGCGGCTTCGGCTTTCTTGACTTCCAGACCATAGCAGAACGGATACAGCACATCGACCGCTTGGCGACGGCGAGAAAGCATGATATCCGTTTCGTCTTGAGGAGTATGTGCCATTCGTACAGCACGAGCCAACTCCGGCACTCTCAGCGCGTTTCGCTGCTGTTCGTTCAGAGGGTCTTTGATACACTTTCTGGCATACGGGAGAGCCAGATTGATGGCGTCTATCAGATATTCATCCGACATGCCTTTAATTTTTCGATATATTGGCTTGATACAAAAAGCCGAGGTCAAATCTTCTGAAGCAAAATCAGGCGCAGAAATGGTCAGGCTTTTGTATTCATCGCTCCATGTGGCGATACCTCCGATGGCAAGCACCTGCCCGCCATAAAATTGACGTTGGCGATAAGCTTGATTGAACCAAAACACTGAACAGTAATTTTTCCCATCAGATAAACGAAGCATAAAGTGCTTGCCATTGATAACACGAGTGCCGACAACTTGTCCCTTTACCGCAACATGCTTTCCTGCGTAGTTTTTTCCTTCCGCAAGATTGATAGGATTCCGAAAATCGAGATACTTGGTCGGGAAAAACATCAAGAGGTCTTGGACGGTTTCAATGCCTTTCGACGCAAACTGTGCAGCTTTACGTGGAGTGATTCCAATGTCGGTAAGTTGCAATGGCTCAGTCATCTGCTTCATCCCTCCAATCGTTTTCTTTCGTTCTTACGCTGCTTTCGTGAATTTCTTCGTACTTTTCCATGTCAAAGTGTTTAAGTCTATCTGCGAGCTTCGTGTTTCGGAACTCGATATCATTGGCAAGGATAGCGGCATCGACTGCTTCCTTTTCTCCGACGATACGGCATTCTTTTTTTGCTCTTGTAACTGCTGTGTACAAGAGATTCCTTTGCAAGAACCGACCACGGGTACGAAACTGCTCTACACCAATAACGACCGCCTTAAACTCAGAGCCTTGCGATTTATGGACCGTCATGGCATAAGCAAGAGCAAACTCCGATTGAAGCATTTTCCGACTCACTGTCATTGTGTAGATATTGCCTTCTACATCGCAAGGGTTGTCAAAGCGAATCGTATAAGCATTGCGAATCACAGCTCCGGTTTGCTCGTCATACGCTCTTTCTTGGTATTCCGTAATGAATCCCATGTCGCCGTTGACAAAACTGCCTTTATGATTCTTGCAAAGCATTACTCGGTCACCGATACGGAACTCAAAGCCCTGCTCAGGTCCTACTTTTGACTTGAAGGTCGAAATGAAAGCACTGTTTTCCCCTGTTGCAGGATTAAGTTCATCACGGATTAAGAGATTCAGGTCTGTTGCAGAGATGTTTCCTGTTCCCTTCTTCTTGATAGGAGTCAGCAAACACACTTGTTTAATGCCTTCCTCGAAGACTTCCCGGGTGCTTGCGCCGTGCTCTGTATACATTTCGCCATACTTCTCTACAAAAGAGAAATAGTTGTTGAGAGCAATCGTGCGCAGCTCTTTACCGGAGCCTTCGATAAGACTAAACTTGTCGTCCAAGTTGAACATTTCGGTTGTCTCACCGCTGTTGATATGAATAGCATTTTCAACTATCGAACCAGCATTGCGATGGCAAGCGGACAGCTTACAGATGTTCACTTTTTCACTCGCAATCAAATCGCGCAGCACATTACCTGCTCCGATTGCCGGAAGCTGGTCCGGGTCACCGACGATAACTAACTTGCATCCCTTAGAAGCAAGAGAAAATACCATGTGTGCCGTTTCAAGATTACACATGGAAAATTCATCTACTACGATGATTCTCGCTTCGCATTCCCCACACATCGAATAATAGGCGGACTGAATCGTAGATGCTGCGTGTTCTGTGGCCTCTCTCATTCGCGCTGATGCACGCCCCGTCGGGGCGCAAAGCAAAATTTCTTCCGGTGCGTAGCTCCTGCCTCTCGCCACTTTCCATGTTTCTATAATAGTTTTAATGATAGTAGTCTTACCGCTGCCGGGACCACCTGTAATCACTGTTACATTCTGAACATCAGATGCGAACACCGTCCGCACTGCTTGTTTTTGTGTTTCGTCCAGAGCAAATTCATCTGTTTGCTCGATATTTCGAATTGCTTCTTCTATATCAGCAGACATGACCACACCGTAAGTTGCATTTAATTCCTCGTGAATGTTCATGCAGAGGTAAGCAATATCGCACTCATAGAACCAGTATTTGTGCAGATACAGGCTGATTGCCTGCTGTGCATCGGACATAGAGCTCAGCCGTTCGGCTTTGATAAGATGCTGCCTCTTTGCTCCGTTGATGGCATCCTGTATAACCTTTTCAGGGAAAACCGTTTCATGAAGCGTGTTTCGCATAACATCTGCAACGCTGGTAACGATATTAGGTAGCCAAACGAAAGAGTTGCCCTTCATTTGTGCCTCTACTTCTAGCGTATACAACACAATTGCCGTTACGCGGCGTGGGTCTTGGCGCTGCAGTCCGCATCCGCCAAGTGCGATTTTGTCTGCTGTCGGAAATCCTATACCAGAGAACCTCTGATACAACACATAAGGATTTTCTTTGATTTCATCGAGAGCCATCTGCCCGCTGCCGAACTTCTTGATTATGGCACTGATTTTCTGCATGGACAGATACGGAAGCAGAATTGCAATGAGTTCTTGGTCTTTTGCAATCTGCATATACCCATCGTGGATGCGCATCATCATCACATCGCCGATGCCGTAGATTTCCTTCAGACGGTTTGGGTGGTTTTCAATGATATCCAGTGCGTTTGTGCCGAAATGATTGACGATTTTGTCTGCCATTGCAGGTCCGATACCGGGCATGAAATCGGATACCAGCAATTCGCGGATTGCCGTTTTGCCACCGGCAGCATAATCCACCTTCGCCTGACTGATATTAAAGAACGGAGTGTTTCGTTTTGCGTCTCTATCCCATCTGCCCTCGTATACGATTCTTGCACCGGCAATGGGGTTTGGAACATGACCTTTCGCCACAATCGGCTGGTTATCCTCTTCCCTTTTGATTTTGAAAATCGCATAGCCGGATTCCGGGTCATTGAACATGATGGTGGAAATTTTTCCGCGATATTGTCTCCGCGCTGCCATCGAATTATTTACTTGTACTTGTGCGTAACTCATGTCTCTCTATCTCAATATAATACAAAGTGATATTCAGGATATTTAGCTTTCAGAAGTTTCCATTTCAAACGAAACGCTTCAGTTTGCATGTACTTGCCGCTGCTCTTGTCGAAGCCTTTTACATCCTCAACAATCGTTTTGCCATCAGCATCTTTATAGCAAAAATCTGCCTTGTACACGATTTTTTGTACACGCTTTTTTTCATATACAAAGGCATCTTGAATCACAAGGTCCTTTTGCCGTTCAAGGTCTGTTATCGTTCCGGCTTTCTCCATCAACTGCAAGTCCAGCCAACGGCAATACTCCTTTGTGGAATCGTATACTGCTGCTACTGCTCCATGCCCGGATATAATCTTTTCGCCAGAAACAAATCCGTCCTCGTATTCATATATTTTATGATTTCCGTATTTTTGCTTTCGTTCTTCATTTTCCTTCGACTGCTTTGCCTTTTCGCCTTTTCCTCCCTGCACTTGTACCTTGAGGTACGGGTTCTTGGCAAGAGTCTCTTTTAACCATTCTTCTGTCAACTGCATCTCTGATTGTCTCGCTATGTATTCGTAGTTTCCATTTTTCTCATTATACCATAAAATTGTATTTTTTACAACTTAGCAGCCCATTTATTTATAATTTGTACACATTCAGAATAAAAACGACAAATTTTCTTCCGTATTCCCAGCGCCCTGCGTTCCTGTTGCTAAATTACTATATATATAATGTCGCTGTTGCCACGTCCTTGTTGCTAATATAATACTATTCATTCTTTCCCTATTGTTCCCAAATCGGCAAAATTAGCCAGAGATTTTTTACACGACTTTTTAGATACCAACCAGAGGTAATTAACACAATTTTTCTGCTGTTCCCTATGTACATGGTATTTGTTTTTGTCTTTGTAGGATACGTCACACACAAAACAGAGAAATTTAACACGACAATTTCATTGGTGCTTGCCCATTAGCCGGTATCCCCTTTTCTGCCATCTGGAAATTCTTTGCACAACAATTTTTTCATAGCCGAAGGGCTTACTCCTGCAATTTTAGATTTTTAACACCATTTTCCTTTTCATCAGCTCAACCAGAGATAATTAACGTGAATATTTAGACCTATCCCTATTCTATAAAGCTGAGGTTATTAACGCGACTTTTTATGTCGGAGATGTCCACACGCAGCAAGCCAGAGGTTTTTAACGCAGCATTTCTCCTGTTCTTTTTGCTTCCTGCCATAGTAAGCAGAGATAATTAACACACCTTTTTCGCGTCAAAAATCAATCAGAGAAATCGTTGGTATGAATTTAGAATGTACTTTGCATCTTTACCAGAGAAAATTAACAGCATTTTTCCAACTATTCAAAAGTCATAACCATAATGGATTGGTGCCAGAAACGGAGATGATTAACGCGATTTTCTTTTTTCAGCCCCTACTAAACGGAGAAAGTTTACGCGATATTTATTTCGAAATTGCAGAATCCATAGCCGCAATTCAGAGATTTTTAATGCCATTTCTTTGATGCCCTCCCCTGCCCCATTTTGTACCGGATGCTTCACAAGGATTACTTTTTGGATAGTAGGGATTCCAGAACGGTCAAACCAGAGGTTATTAACACAAAATATTGTTTCATAAAGTTTACTATATGTATATATTTGATAATTTTATACGATTAGAATAATGTATTGAGATTATTCTAATATCTTTCTTTACTTACAGTTGTTATTCAGCACACATTTCTCTAATTCCTCTTTTTGTTTTTGCCATACATAAGAAAAATCGCGTTAATTTTCTCTGACTAATAGCATAAGATGCTTCTCTCATTTTATAATATTCCACGATTTAGCGTATTATTTACTCGGATATTCTATTTGCAAAAATGGCGATAAAAAGCTCTGCTTACCATTTTGCTTTTTGGTTGCCAACGGATAACAATAGTATACACATTGTTATTTGCGGCACATTTTCAACAAATTGAATACGAACGATTATAATTTTTCTCTTTATTATACCTTCCATCTAACTTATACTGTTCTGTGACCACCATCGTATCTGACAAAGCCGAGATTATTAACACGATTTATACAGCTTTTATTTTGCCGCGTATTCAGAGGTTTTTAACACAACAATTTAGAGCTATCCCATGCCTTGTCACGCGAATAAACGCTGTACTTTTTCACCGAGATTTTTAACGCGATGTTTTTGGATGATGATTGGATTTTGTTCTACTTGATGGTTGTTCGTATAAGCCTTGCCACGGAACAAGCTATCCAGAGACAATTAACATCACTATTTAACCTTACTGCTTCCATCCCCTTTCAATATGCAACCCTTTTCTTCTCAAATCGGCAAACAGAGATTATTTTCAGCATAACGGAGGTTATTTACGTAAAGAATTGAAAAATAACCTCCGTTGTCAATGTAAACATTCTCAGGTTATTGGACAAACTATCTCTGCTGAAAAGTAAAATAATCTCTGTTCAAATGTATAATAATCTCCGTTTCTACTATATATAATAAGAGAATAAAAGATAAATGAATAAATATATAAGTTTTTAGTGGAAAATCAAAATTCTAAAAATCAGATTATTGACTTTGTGTGACATTTAGTGTAATATAAATTATAATGTCATAAGTGTAGCTATCTGTCCGACAAAGCACTTTGCCAATAGATTTTGTAGAAAGGTAGAAATATTCTTAGTAAAAGATGTTTCTCACATGAATATGAAAAAAGCAGATGACAATAACATAGCCAACGAGGAAGTCGAAGCTGTTGTTGGTGAAGTGCTCAGCCGTGAAGAGGCTGACAAAATTAAAAGAGCAATGGCGCGTCCGGAGGCTAAGCCTCCCCTGCGGTCTTTCATTACGAAAAGCAACGACCTAATACAGAAAACAAAATATTCGTTGCCCAGAAATGAGCAGAAAATTTTGTTTATGCTTCTTTCAAAGATTGACCAAAAAAACGATTTGGATGCATCAAAATATTACACTATCACCTTCCAAGAATTTTCGAAATTAACCGGCGTCAATATGATGCGCAGCAGCTATAAGCCACATATACAGCAGCTTGTCGAGAATCTTGAGAACCGTACGTTCTGGGTGCCTGATGGTCCGGATTCCTTAAAAACGATATCTTGGGTTAGTAAAGGCTCTGTTGTGAATTTCAGAGAAAAGACTATCAAGATGCGGTTTAATCCTGACATTTGGAAGGACATTGCACAGCTCACGAGCAACTATACTTCGTACAGCATCGAATATCTCTTAATGATGCAAAGCACCTATTCTATGCGTATCTACGAGATTGTTTTGTCGTATGATAATGGCGATAGAAATTACGGATACACAAATGGAATTGTCTTTGAACCTATAACGAAAGAAGTGCGGCGTAAATTCCCGGAAAAGTATGATGCTTTGGAGGGATACAAATTCAAGATGTTTGACATGGAAGAATTCAAAGGAATGCTTTCCATGCCATCTAAAGATGAAATCAACAGAAACAAGCGAAAAGGCAAGAGCAAAAGCAACAGTGATTCCGAACCAAAATTTAGCAGAGAAAAAACTGTTGCTGAAAAGTATCCGGTATTTTCTGATTTTGAGAAGAATGTTCTGGCTCCTGTCAAAACAGAAATCAATGAGATGACGGACCTGTGGTTTGACTACGAACCTGTTCGCCGTCCCGGTGTTCGAAAATATGAATTTCTTTATATCTTCATTAAGTATAAAACAGCAGAAGAAATGAAGAAAGTCAGGGCGTTCCACGAGGAACATCAGAACTTTGAAAGTGAAATTGGCAGGAAGCCAAGAAAATCTCGTCGTACAGTAAGTGAAGAAACTCTCAGACAGTTCAATTTGCCGCTTTCTGAAGCTGTGTTGAGTATGAGTTATCTGTCTGCTCGCAATGAAGTAAAAGCGAAAGCTCAATATCAAGACTACGAAGAAAAGCTGTCTGCAGAAGAACGAAACATCTTTACAGACGTCTTCACGATTCTTGGACGATTGCTTTCCAACTCCAAAAACGCAGAGCAAGCAGAAGAAACATTCAATGCGCTTAACCGTATCATTAAGGACAACAACGGTCTGAAGACATGGGCGTTTGGTATATGTACAAGATACAAAGCCATGCTCGAAAAAGATGCCGGAACGAAGTCTGCACACTACTACAGGAAGGTCATTTTCAATGACTTAATTGAAAGCTCTGCATCCACCATCACGCTTGGTGACCACGCCTTGAAAGCCCTTGAAAGTAGAACCAACCCGAAAGTGGATTTCATGGCAATGTTCGACGATTAAGACAAGCCCGCCGCAAGGTGGGCTTTTTCTTTTACTGATGTTTTGCTTCTTGCATTTTAGCAACACAAACGCACGTCGCAACAAGACGAAAGCAGGGCAACACTGACACTTTTTGCGTTTTAGCAACACAAACGCAAGTCGGTGCAAAGCTAAATGATTTTTTGTGACGCTGCCTCCAAAATTCGTGTTGACTTTAAGGCTGTTCATGTTATAATTAAGACACTGATTTTTGTCAATTTTATCTCTTTTCGCAATTAGGTAAATCTGTTTTGCAAAAAAGAAAAACGAGGATTCTTAACACATTTTTGCTTTTAGCAACACAAACGCGAGTCGCTGAAACCATTTCCGAAGAATCTGTATGAACAACGGTAGGGGAGAGTGCCCTATTTATTCAAACTGAGAGGTGTAGACAATGGCAGCAAAGATAATCACAGTTGCTATCGAAAAAGGAGGCACTGGTAAGACTGTCACAACATCCAACCTTGCATACTTGATGGGACTGGATGGAAAGAGGGTTTTGTGCATAGACACAGACCCGCAGGGCAACCTAACAAGTGCCTTGAGTGACGGCAGGGGAGAGATTGCCAACGGAGCATATGATGGCAAAGCTCTATACGATATGTTCACTGGTTTCCGGTTTACCAAAACGCAGGATTTTATTACTGCGACGGAATACGGAGATAACGTAGATATGATTCCGGGAAGCTCTCAGACACCTCGTATCAATCAACGACTGCCGGAGCTTTTTGAAGATGCCACATTTCTTTCAAAGAGCGATAGCTCTAAGAAAATCAACAGTATTGCGGACTTTTTGTTCTACTTTTTGAAGCAAGTGGCAGATGAGTACGACTACATCATTATCGACACGCAGCCGACCCGCGACTCGCTGCTTTTGACAAACGCAATCAGCGCGGCAGACTATGTACTTATTCCGACTATGTGTGATGCCAACTCGCAGGAATCTGCGTTCAGAACGTTTGCTCTATGTAATGAATTGAGTAATGCGCCGGGAAGCCGATTGAAGGGTGTAGGCGTTCTTTTGACTGCTGTTATGAAAAAAGCAGCGGCAACAAAGTTGATTCGTGCGCAATGCCAAGAGGTACTGGGTCCGGCTCTGTTTAAGTATGAGATTCCGCATAGTCTGAGTGTTGGTATGGCTGTAACGAATCACCAGCCAGTTTGTTTTACTGCACCCAAGCAACCGGTATCGATTGCATATAAGCAAGTATACAGAGAATTAAATGAACGTCTTGCGAAGCTGGAGGTGAAGTGATATGGCGCTGACAAAGAAAAAGAAACCGACAGAAACACCAAAACTGCCAAACATCAACGCTCTGAAGCAAGTGAACAGTAATGCGGCGGGCTCTTTTTATAACGATTTACTTACTGCAAAGCATAAGATTGAGTATGCAAGTAAGGACATAGCTCTCTCAAACATTCGCACAAATCCCGACAACGAAATTTTTCGTGAACTGGATGATGACGACGATATTCGCATTCTTGCTGACGACATCAAGCGCAACGGATTGATGCACAACCTTGTGGTGTTTCCAGCCGAGGAAGAGGGGAGAGAGGTCTGGGTTCTCCTTTCCGGCGAGCGCCGTTTCCGTGCTCTTAAATTGCTGGAAGGGGAGGGGGACACCTCTTGGAGCGTGGTTCGCAACTGCAATGTGATAACCACGCCGCTGTCTCCCAATGAGAAAAAGGTTCTTTTGTACAGTGCTAACCTTCAAGTTCGTGGCGGCTTCAGTGATGAATCCGTGCGCCGTAAAGCGATAGCAGAATTTATTGCCTGCCTGCAGGAAGAGCCATACAATATGAGCAGGGAAGAAGCACTTGGAGCAATCAAGGGTGTAAGCTCCGTAAATCCTCGTACTATCGAAAGAGACGCTCGTATTGAGGACAAGTTGGAAGGAACCTTAAAAGAGCTTCTTAACGCGAAATTTTTGACGCGCAGCGAGTGTGAAAACTATCTTCGTTTTGAAGAAGATAAACAGCAGGAGATTGCTGACCGTTTTGATGCTTTGAGCCGTGTGGAGTGTTATGGTGATACCGCAGAAGGAGCAGGGAAGAACCACATCGAAGTGATGCGGGATTCTCTGCATGATGCTTTCCGTGAGTATCTGTTTGATGTTCAGCGGCAGGGGACTACGAAAGAGTACGAAGCTGCCTATACAAAAGCAGTAGAGTATTTTGACAGCACCTTCAATGAATTCAAAACTAAAGCTGAAGAATATGGCGAAATCAAGCAAAACAGCACACCGGATGAAGTTGCTGCAGTAGACTATGCGGAGCAAATTGCTGTTGCAAGGGATGTCGCTCAAAAGGAACATAGCTCCAGAGAAAAAAGCGGAAGCATGGTTCAAAGAACAACGCCACGAGTGCTAAAAAGGCTGAACCTTATCTACACAAGCAAAAACTTTGAAAGAGGTATCCGCAATGTCTCTCAAGAATCCCGTGATGCAGATATTGCAGCCTTGAACGAAGTCATTGAGATGGCGGAAAAACTCAAAGAAAAAATCGAATCCGTTAATTGAGGGCTGGCATAACTATGAGCAACAAGATTAGAGTGCTGGTTCGTTTCAGACCGGAAATCTTTGAATGCTTTGAGACGCGCTCAGATTACGAAGGCACCAAAGCCGGTACGGTTGCCAATCGGCTTCTGAAAGATGAGATTGAAAAAGTGAGCAGGGTAGGGGAGGGGCATATCGTTATTCAAAACTCTGATGAATTTATGTCTCTTTCTAAAACACAGAGAATAGACGACACCTATTACATTTTGCCAGATGCAGACACAGTTATTGCCAATATGCCCAATCAAGCTCGTAAGCGAGGTACAAAAGTAACTGCAAACAAGCAGGTATCATTTTATCTGACAGAAGAACAAATCAAAACACTTCAAAACATCGTATTCATCCAAGACATTCGTGCTGCAATAGATTGCGGAGAAGTGGTGACCTATCGTTTTGCGATACTTGCATTGCTGCTAAACACCGATGTACTCACCAGAGTGAGACACATTTCTGAATAATTCACAACTTGTGCTTTCAGTAGCAGGGGAGAGAAGGGGTGTACGACGCGAATCGCGGTCAAGACATAAGCGAATCGATTGACAACTAAAGCCCCTAAAAACACGGCTTCTGGCGCTGTGAGAGTATGCCTGCAAAATTCTAAAAATAGCTGATACAAATTCTGGAGGAATCCGGCGCTTGTATCTGCTATTTTTGTTTAGCAACAGAAACGCGAGGCGCTGAAAAGCACTTTGACATTGAATTAACAAGTATATAGCAAGAGATATTCGTCAACTACCCCCACCTGAAAGAGGGGAATTCTTGCCGCAATTTTTTAAAGAAATGGTAAGCAAAGCGACACAAGTGTATCGTTATATTTCATGAAGCTGTTGTTAGTGCCCTGCATATATCGTTCTATTAAAATCAGAGCTCCCAATGAACGGTATGTTTTTCATTGCCATCATGCCTAAGAACTACCGAATTTGGCGCATTGCAAAACTTAACGCAAAATAACTACAAAACCTTTATCTTTGCATTAAGCCCTACCAGAATGAAAAATGCGTAATGGGTTGTCTTTCAGCGTGTTTTCAGCGTAAAATGCTTAGATTCAGCGTTTTTTGGAAAAATCAGCATAAATTCAGCATAAGCAGTGAAAAGAACTCCTTTAAAATGCGTCATTGTGATATGTTGAAGTTCTTGGTTTGTTGTTGGGGTTGAGGTTAGCTAAACCAGACAACTATGAATGCAGTTCCCTAAACTTCGCTAAACCCTGATTTAGCGAAATAACAAATAATCCGTTCATACCCCCTTTCTTGCAGATTCAGCATGACCTTAGCGGCTTGTAGCTGATTATACACAAAACAGAGGTTTTTATCGCAAAAATCGGCTTATCGGCTTGCATCATGCGCTTAACTAATAGACTTTTTGCGGGAACATGGCACAAGTACCGCTACAGGCGCAGAAACAGGCGCAGAAAAGACTTTGCAAGCGAACCTGACATACTACCTTCTATGACCGCAAAAGCCCCTTCACGGCTCTCAGAACCCCTCCTGACGATACATTATTTTAGGCAAAAAGAAAAAGCCCCGTTGCAAAAGCAACAGGGCTTAAATGAGACTGATTTTAGAACTGATAGTTCGCGACATCCTGCAGCAGCTGCTTGCGGGTATCGGGGTCAGTCGTTGCACCGCTTACGATGGTCCATTCGGCGGCTTTGGAGTAATCTCCGGTAAGCGAACCGGCCTGAACCCAGTTGGCGAGCGAACGCATAGAGTTGATGTTGCCATCGGTAGCACCATTGCGTTCACAAGTCTTCGCCACCTGCTTCATGCAGGTAATCATAGTTCTGAGCGGTACAGTGTCATCACAGCCGGTCATACCACGAATACGAGCTTCGATAGCTGCGTCCGTAGGAGCCGTCATATCCATAATGATATGGTGACGGTCGATGAACGACTGGTTCAACGGACGGCATCCTTCGAGGTCAATGTTCAGCGTGGAGATGATGATGCAGTCGGGATGGCGATGCAGCATCTCACCCGTGGGCAGGACCACGCAGCCGGTTTCATCCAACAGACCGTTCAGACCAGGCATGACAGACGGGCGCGTAATAAGAGAAGGCTCCTGCAACTCGCAGACCCAACCGTTGCGGATAGCACGAACCAGAGGGCTTTCGACATACTTGAACCCATTGCTGCAAGCATCAGCGCAGAGCTTCAACTGCTTGCGGAACATTTCGGTCATGCACTCCACTTCGGTAGCATCAGGTTTGGGGGTGCCGGTAATGACTTCGTATGCCGCAGCAGGGTCCATGCTGATGTCGGTAGCCGTAGGCAGGTCCTTGAACAACTCTTCGTTGATACTGTCAGCCGAGTTGGAAGAATCTACAGGCATCATCTCACCGATGAAGTTGTAGATTTCCGTACCGGCATTGCAGGTAATGAAGGTATACGGCAATCCAAGACCGGCAGCAATAGCACGAGCACCGGCAGTCTTGCCGACAGACGGGTCACCACGCAGCATGATATTCGTCATCGGACGCTTTGTTCCGCGCGTTTTGGCAACCAGATGGCAAATAGTAACAACCTCTTTGGGAAGGATGTATTCTTCGCCAATCTGAGGGACAAGGCCCTTTTCTTCTTCCGTCAGAACACGGTTTTCGTCAGCAAATGCGCCGACAAACTTTGCCGTGCTTCTGAAAGTCGGAACTTTCGTTTTGGAAACACCCGTGAAAGACATTTTCTTGAATGTCCCTCGAATCGTAGAAGGAGCATACTTCTTGCTCTTGATTTGGGCATCGCTCATACGACGAACCGTGCTGTTATTCGGCGTGTTGAACACGATATCCGTTGCAGTCATCATGATATCATACGCCGTACCAGCCATCTTGCAGGCCAGCTTCTGCTTCTTTTCGGTAAAAGAAGCATCGTTGTCGGGAATCGCGCAGTATTCATTAAACGCCGCATCAAACTCCGGAACACGCTGGCAGAAAAGACCCCAGTACAAGAAGAAGAACGGAGCAAACCCCAGCTTGGTAACATCAACGGTTCCAATGCCTGAGTTTACATAATACTGACCGTTTTTACTGTCATAAGCGAGGCAAACCACTTCACCCTGCTTTCCGATGATGTTTGTTACATAGATGGTGTTGTCAATCCACTCAGCAATGGTGTTATTTTCTTCGTTGACACCATAGCCGCCGAAGCCTTCAGCTATGTTCGCGCTCTGCGCACGGCTCAAAGCTGCGGCAAAAGCTGCAGTGAGTTTGCCCTGCGTATACATCGGGGTGAACGCTGCCGAAAGCTGCGTAGTTGAGCAGGCATCCTTGTCATTCGGAAACTTTGTGCCGTCATACAGTCCTTTTTCCTTGAGAAAAGCGGGAATGGTGGAAGCATAGACATCATTCATGCTGTTCTTCCACATCATAGATAGGTCAATTTTTGCCATTTTTTACACTCTCCTGTTATGAAAAATAATGCCGGGACCTCACATGGAGCAAGGTCCCGGTTAAGATGATTGGTAGATACGCCCGTATAGCCTGATAGCGCAGCTCGCGGGGTGTTAGGATTTAGAACGGCAGGTCGTCCTCATCATCGATGGCCTGAAAATCGGAAGCCGGGAAGCCACCGTAGTTCGGGTCAGGAGGAGTCTGGGCGGCGGGAGCCTGTGCAGCGGGCGCAGCGTTTGCGGCAGGGGCAGTAGTAGCATCATTCTGAGCGTTCTTGCGGCTTGCAAAAGTCGCCTTCTCGACCCATACCGTATACGAGTTGCGGTTCTGACCATCCTTGTTCTGGTAAGTGCTGCTGGTCAGCATGCCCGTGAGCATAATGGGGTCGCCCTTGTGAAAATGGGCGGCGATGAACTCAGCAACCTTGCCGGTAGCGGCGCAGGAGATGTAAGATGCGCTGTTCTCCCAATTGCCATTCTTCTGGTAAGAGCGGTTGCTGGCAACGGTGAAGGTAATCATCGTGCTGCCGTTCTGGGTGTTGCGCGACGTCACATCAGCCGTCAGGTTGCCCATCAGCAAACCTTCAGAGAAGTTGCCGTTGACATCATGCTGAATAGTGGTTGCGCTCAGGTGGTCGAAGTGCTTCTTCTGCCCATCTTTCTCATAGCTGCCGGACTCGAAACGCCCGGAAACCATAACGCACTCACCCTTGGTCAGCTTGGCACGCAGGTTGTCGCTGATGAACTTTCGCGGAGCACGGACAGGAATGAAACTGGCATCCTTGTTCTGCCCACGGTTCACGGCAAGCCGGAAGCTGGTGTATGTGTTGTTGCCAGCATTGAAGTCCTCAGCATCTGCAGCAAGACGGCCGATAATAACGAAATTGTTGACGTTAGTCATAATGTATGTCTCCTTTCAAGACAGTTCGTAATAAAAAAGGCAGGCTCTCCACTGTTATGGAAAGTCTGCCTTACGACAAATTGTGAAATGTACGAACGCGGGAATGCGCCTAAGTAGATGTTATCTATCGTACAAGATTCATTCTACGCAGTTCGCACATTGCGTCAAGCAATTTTCTCACAAAAATACAAGGCGGCGTATAGAGGTTTTATTCCCTATACGCCGCCTTGTTAATTATTTAGCGAACAGACTCTCAAAGAACGAGATGCCGGTAGGCTTGTTTGTGGTCTGGATGATAGTAGTGGAAGGCTCTGCCTTGATTTCGAACTTTGGTGTTGTAGGCGTTTCCTTCTTTTCTTGATGTACTTCCGGTGTGTGTGTATTGATAACCACGAATGAGTAGCCATCTGCAGACGCCTGCACAGAAGAAGTGTATCCATCGACAGGTGTTTCAGTTACCGTGTAGGTAATCTGTTTACCTTCATGGAATTTCGGCAGGCTATCAACCGCCGTCTTGTAATCTCCCGCTTTGTTCAATGTGATGCTGCGAGAGGAGTTGTCAGAGCCGGTCAGCGTGATGCTGATTGCATCGGGACGGATGTTGTCGGCGTTCTGGCTGTCGTTCCAGTTCTTTACGATATTGATAGTTACCGTTTCCGGTTTGTGTGCGTTCGTGATGATAAAGCCGCCTTCTGTTTCCTTGATAGAAGGAGTATATCCGGCAACATCTTTCTCCGACACTTCGTATTTGATGGTTGCGCCGTCTGCTTTGCAGAACAAGCCTTCAAAAGTATAAGTCCAGTTGTTTTCTTTGTTCAGCTTTGCGGTGTATTTAGAGTTGTTAGAGCCCGTGAGCGTCACAGTGACAGAATCGGGGCGAATACCGTCTTGATTCTCTGCATCATCCCAGACCTTAGAGACCTTAATGGTCTTTTTGCTTACTTCATGGGTGTTGGTGATAGTGAAGCCGTACCCGGATTCTGCTGCTTGAATGTCTGTCTCGTATCCTTCAACAGGTGTTTCTGCCAAGCTGTAGGAGATGAGTTCTCCGTTATGATACTTCGGCAGGCTTGTGAAGATAGTGGAGTACCCTGAATCTTTCTCCAAGTCTTTCTTGTACGTAGAGCCATCAGAGCCGGTCAGCGTAACGTGGATGCTGTTCGGGCGCAGACCGTCGCGGTCTTCATCGTCGTTCCAGACTTTCGTTACAGGAATATCGACTACTGCCGGTGTGTGGTCATTCTTGATAGTAAACGTGTATCCGTCAGTACCCTTCGTGACCGTTCCTGCATATCCATCCGTCTCGACTTCCTGCAGGCTGTACTCAACCAGAGTTCCGTCATTGAAGTATTTCGGCAGATTTGCGAAGATGTAAGTCCAGTTATCCTTTTCGCTGATAGTGGCATTGTAAGTATTGCCATCGGAGCCTGTGAGGATAACGTCAATGGAGTCAGGGCGTAAACCGTCTTGGTTCTCTGCGTCTTTCCAAACTTTATCGACTGTGACTGTTACCGTTTCCGGAATATGCGTGTTTGTAAACACATACCCCGTATCTGTCTTTTCGATAGTAGTCGTGTAGCCGGGAATCTCATTCTCTTCTGCCGTATAAGAGATTTCGTTTCCGTTTTCTCTTACAGGCAGCTTCGTAAAGGAATGCTTCCACTTGACATCTTCATTCAGTTCAGAGGAATCAACGAGCTTGTCGTTTCCTTTGAGCTTGATATTGACAGCGTCGGGGCGAATACCATCTTGGTCATCATTATCTTCCCAAATAACGCTGATATTGCGCAGCGTAATTTCCGGGATGTGCGTGTTTGTGACCGTTACCACATTGCCGTTGGCGACAATGCTGGTCGTGTACTGCGAGATTTCATCTTCCGTCACAGTGTACTTGATTTTCGTACCATCCTTAAAGCGGTCGAGGTCTTTAAAGACAATAGACGACCAAGAAGAATCCTTAGTAAAGTCTTTTGTATCCTGTGTGCCATCAGTTCCGCTCATGTGGATAGTCGTCGTATCGGGGCGGTAACCATCTTGGTTGTTTGCGTCGTTCCAAACGACATTCACAACCAAGTCGAGCTTTTCGGGTGCATGTGTGTTCGTGATGGTGATAAGGTTATCCTTTTCGGAAATTTCCTTTTCGTAACCGCCAACCGCTTCTTCATCAATGGTGTACTGAATCGGAGTTCCTTCCTTGAAATACTTGTACAGACCCTCGAAGGTTTCTGTCCAGTTGTTTGCGGCGGAAAGGTTCTTTTCAATGTAGGTGCCATCGGTTCCGGTCAGAGCAATACGCAGCGTATTCGGGCGCAGACCGTCTTGATTGTTGCTGTCATCCCAGACCTTAGTGACTGTCTTAGCCAGTTTCTCAGGCTCGTGGGTATTCGTGATTTGGAATGTGTACTTATCGGTGTTGGCAACATTGGTGGTATATCCGTCAACCTCATTCTGAGTAACAGTGTATACGACTTCTTTGCCTTCATCGAAGAATTTCGGCACATCCTCAAATACGGTTGCAAAGCTATCTTTATCGGTAACGATATGCTGATAGACTTTACCGTTCGAGCCTTGCAGCGTGATGACCGTTTCTTTTGCGCGGATACCATCGCGGTTGTTGTCATCGTTCCAGATGGTGGTGACAGGCACATTCACAGCAGCAGGTACATAGTTGTTGGTGATGGTGAAGCTGTACCCGTCAGAGCCCTTAACAATCTCGTAAGTGTACGGATTGCTGTCGGCTTCCTGTAAAGTATAGTCAATCTTCACGCCGTTCTTGTATTGCGGCAGGTCTTTGAACTGATATGTCCAGCCATCGTTTTTGGTAATAGCTGCATTGTGCGTAGAGCCATCAGAACCTGTCAGCGTCACTTGAATCAGAGACGGGCGGATGCCATCTTGGTTGTTTTCATCATCCCAAATCTTCACGACGGAGACTGTGACAACAGCGGGCGCGTGCGTATTGGTGATGGTGTAGCTATCCCCTGTCTGTTTGATTTCGGTTTCGTAGCCGGAAATCGCATTTTCCTTTACGGTATACTGAACTTCCGTGCTGTTCTTGTACTTCGGCAGATTGTTGAGGCTGGTTGTCCAGTTCTGGCTCTCGAACAACTGAACGAATCGTGCGCTGCCATCGCTGCCGTTTACAACAGCAGTAATGGATTTTGGACGCAGACCGTCTTGGTTGTTTTCATCATTCCATGCTTTTGTAATAGTGATGTTCTTCGTCTCATCCACATGAGTGTTGATGAGCGTGAAGGACTTGCCATTGCGTGTGATGGAAGATGTATAGCCCGGAACAGCTTCCTCAGTCAGCGTATAGTCAATCGTCTTTCCGTTTGCATATTTCGGCAGGTTGGAGAACATGACAGACCACTGATTATCAGTATTCAATTTTTTGGCGTAGCTGCGACCATCAGAACCATGTGCTGTAACAGTGATTTCGTCAGGACGCATGCCGTCATTGTTTCCGTTATCCTTCCAAGTCTTTGTGACAAAGAGCTCAGTAGTAGCGGGCATATGTGTATTGGTGATGGTGTAGTTATTTCCGTTCTGAGTAACCTCATCCGTATAGCCAGAAACGAATGCCTCCGATACAGTATACTGGATGCTCTGACCGTGGTTCTGATTCTTCGGCAGATTCTCGAATGTTGTCGTCCAGTTTTCTGCTGCAGATACCGATTTTAAGTAGCGGCTGCCATCGTCACCTGTCAGAATAACCGTGATAGCGGACGGACGCAGACCATCTTGGTTATTGCTGTCTTCCCAAACCTTAGATACAGTCTTTGTGACCGTCTCAATAGATTTCGTGTTGGTCAGCGTGAACTTATAGCCGGAAGAATCCTTTGCTACCTCTGTGGTATATCCTGTGACCTTCTCCTCAGCAATCGTGTAGCTGATAAGCGTACCGCTGTTATGGAACTTCGGCACAGACTGGAACACATAGGTGTATCCATTCTCTGCAGAGAGCGTTCCGGTGTAGAGCTTGCCGTCGCTGCCATTCAGCACGATATTGACGGATTCAGGTCTTGCACCATCGCGGTCGTTGTCATCATTCCATTTCTTCACAACCGAAATATCAACGGTTGCGGGACTATATTTGTTTGTCAGAACGAAGGTGTAGTTGTCTTTCTTTTCGATGACATTGCTGTAACCGGACGCAGCATCTTCTGCGAGTGTGTACTCGATTTGCGTGCCTTCATTGAAGAACTTTGGCAGCTTTGAGAAAGTGTACTTCCAGTTATTCGCTGCGGTGATGGTTGCAGTATAGCGGTTACCATCGTTGCCCGTCAGAATGACAGAGATAGAATCGGGACGATTGCCGTCTTGGTTCTCTCCGTCCGTCCAGACCTTTGTGACATCCACATTGACAACAGCAGGAATATGAGTATTGGTAACAGTAAAGGTATGTCCATTGTCGCGAATATCGGTAGTGTAGCCATCAACGGTAGATTCCGTCAGCGTATATGTGACTTTCTGACCATTCTGATATACAGGCAGGTCCTCGAACATCACATCAGCCCAAGAATCATCTTTGCTTACTGTCTTCTCGACTTCACTACCATCAGAGCCGTGCAGCGTATAGGTGACAGTGTCGGGACGGATGCCGTCTTGATTGTTCTCATCACGCCAGACCAGCGTTGCGGTACGCAGCGTAGTCTCGGAATCATGTTCATTGATGAGCCGGAATCCATCTTCAGTCTTGACGATGCTGGCTTCGTAGCCTTCAACATCAGATTCCTTCACATTGTAGGTAACGATGTTGCCGTGGTCGCGCTTCGGCAGGTTCTCGAATGTGGCAGTCCAGCCGTTTTCCTCATTGAGAGTAGCGGTCTTGGATACTGCATTGCTTCCCGTCAGTGTTACCGTTACGGATACGGGACGAATACCATCCTGATTTTCGTTGTCTTTCCAAGTCTTAGTGACAGTCTTGGAAATCGTTTCGGGAATATGCGTGTTGTGTACCTCGAAGACATTATTGCCGAGACTCTTTACCTCAGAGGTATAGCCGTCAATCGTAACCGCTTCTACGGTATAATCAACAAGCTGACCGTTCTTCCAATACTTCACAAGGTCATCGCAGGTATAATGCCAGTCGCCGGAAGAGTGCAGCGGCACTTCATGGCGGTTTCCGTTGGAGCCGACGATGATAGTGGTTACTTTCTTAGGACGAATACCGTCTTGGTCATTCTCGTCATGCCAGACCTCAGTAATCTTAATGATTGCATGGTCGGGCGTATGCGTATTCGTGACAGTAAAGAACTTACCATCTTCCGATACTGCTACCGAGTTTACATACGAGGGGACATCGTTCTCGCTCAGCGTGTAAGTGATATACTTACCGTTATTGAACATCGGGATACGCTCGAATGTCACATCGCTCCAATTAGAAGCGGCAGTCATTTGTTTTGTGTACTTAGAACCATCAGAACCATTAAGGGCCAAGGTAATAGAGTTCGGACGAACACCATCACGGTTATCGTCATCAAGCCATACCTTTGTAGCGCCGTAAGTCACGGTCTGAGGCTCGTGAGTATTCGTAAAATTAAAGCCAGTAGCGGTAGTTACGGATTTCTGCGTGTAACCTTCAACCGCTTCTTCTTTGGCGGTATAGAGGATAATCGTTCCTTCGTTCTGATACTTTGGCAGGTTCTCGAAGCTGTAGCTCCAATTGTTGTCCTTGGTCAGATACTGCGTGCGGAGCGTGCCATCTGTACCGTACAGCTCAACCTTTACATTCGTAGGACGGATACCGTCTTGGTTATCGTTATCATCCCATGTCTTTGTAATTGTCTTGCTGATGGTTTCTGGTGTATGCGTGTTGGTGATGCTCAGAACATATCCGGTATCATCTGTTGCAGTTTTGCCAATGTATCCTGCGACGGCATCTTCTGTTACCGTATAAGCGATTTTCGTGCCGTTGTTGAAGAACACGGGAAGATTCTCGAATGTTTCAGAGAATCCGCCATCCTTGGTGAGCGTTGCTTTATAGGTCTTGCCGTCAGAGCCGGAAAGGGTAACCGATACAGAGTCAGGGCGCACGCCGTCTTGGTTGGCAGCATCTTCCCAATACTTGTTGATTACAACATTCGTAACCGCAGGAATATGTTCGTTGGTCACGGTGAATCCAGTATCTGCATCACCCTCGATTTTGTAGGTGTAACTATCGACTGTTTCCTCACTCAGAGTGTAGTCAATCGCAACACCTTCCATCCAGTAGCGCGGCAGGTCTTTGAATTCGTACTTCCACTTTCCTGCTGCTGTCAGGTTTGCTTCGTAAACATTTCCGTCAGAACCCATCAGGATAACATGGATAGCAGACGGACGAACGCCGTCTTGGTCTCCGTTGTCTTCCCAAGTCTTCGTGACTGGGATGCTGAGTGTTTCCTGCACATGGCTGTTCGTGATTGTGAACGAGCGACCTTCGTTCGTGACGGTGTAGGTGTACCCTGCTACCGCATCTTCTGTGATTGTATAAGTGATTTCGTTACCGTTCGCATCAAACAGAGGTATATGCTTGAAGGTGTACTTCCAATCCTTTGTATTGCTCAATGTTGCTTCCGTAGAAGAACCATCCGAGCCATTCATGTGAATTGTAACACTGTCAGGACGTATGCCATCAACATTATTGCCATCATCCCAGACTTTGACAACCGTAAAGTCGTCAAACTGCGGAACATGCTTGTTCGTCACAGTGATAGCATAGCCGTTGTCAACGGAGCCTGTGGTGTTGCTTACAATGGCGGTGTATCCATCCATCGGATTTTCAACGACCGTGTATTGAATCGTCTGTCCTTTGTAGTAGGCAGGAATCGAGCGGAATGTATAAGTCAGGTAAGTATCCGTTGCTTTAAACAGTGCAGTATACGCTTTCTGGAGCGGAACTGCTTCTGTTTTACCATCAGGCAATGTAACGGTGCCTTTCAGCGTGATGACGGCATTTTTACGGATGCCATCTTGGTCATTAGCATCGTCCCACTTTTTGGTGACAGTCAGATTTGTGGTTTCACTTGTGTTCTTGAGTGTATACAGATTATTGGTCTGACGAACGCCATCTACCGAAATGTAGGTTTTCCAGATAAGGTTATTGTTCTCGACTGCTGTTTCCGGCATGACCTTGACAACATGAGTCTTTGTATCCCGCACATAGCCGGGCAGAGTCTCTGTTTCGGTCAAATGATAGGTGGCAATATCTTGATTCGTGAAGGAAATCAATCCATTTTTGTCAGTTGTCAGGTGTTCCGTCTTGATAGAAGTATCACCCGGTTTTACAGGAACCGTAGTGTAAGGACCATTGGGGAATACGGATTTACCGGAATCATCTGCCTTCTCGTAAATTTCGTAGTCGAACTTAACATTCTCGAACGGAATCCCGGACAGGTCTTCGACTTTCTTCAAATCAAAGCTTGTCAACAGACGGATAAAACCTGCATCGTTATGCTTACTGAGCACATTATATTCCGTCTTTGTGTTTACAGGCAGCTCGATGTCTCCAATCCATGCGCAGTACATATGGCTGCGGTCCAGAGAGATGTTCGGCTGTGTCTCGGAATCCAGTGTATCGTCATTACCTTGGTTAATAAGAGTCTGACCGTAGTAATCATAGGTGTTATCAAACACGACATAATAGATACCGGGTTCGAGGTAATCGTACTCGTAGTAACCGTCTGCTGCCGTATTCAAATCACCATTGCCGACAAGTTCACCAAATACATTGTAGGACTTGTACAGCAGATGACCGCTGATGTTTGTTCCCTGCTCATCCGCATCAGCAAACTGAGATTTCGTTGTACGGCGCAGGTAAATGTGTGTTTTAACATTCTCAGTTTCATTGGTTTCGCGGATACCGTTGTAGTTATCATCTTGCCAGATATAGCCATAAACCTTAGAAGGAATATACATTGCGCAGTTTGCTGTGCTGACATAGAAATCCTTCTCATTACTCAGGTTTACAACACGAGTATCGGGAATCTGATAGGTCTTCGATACTGCCTTGGCTACCTTGTTGTTCTGCATGACAGCCGTGGAATCGTTGCCCATCTGAGTCTTTTTATCGGTGGTTGCTGTTGGAGAAACGGTGAATCCAAAATAATCGTATTCTTCCGGCAGAACTTTCTTGTCGGCAGCGGTCCTATCTGTCTCCTCATACTCGACCTTGTAAGTACCGGGTTTCAGAGCAAGGAACTCATAGTATCCGGCAAAATCTGTATAAGTAGTTGCGACAGTTGCACCTGCTGCGTTTTTCAGTGTGACTTTCACACCGTTCAGAACGGGCTCTTCAATATCGATGTCAGCCTGCGTTTCGTGCCAGCCGTCAAGGATACCGTTATAGTCGCTCTCTACCCAGACATAGCCGCGAATAGAGTTGTTGGCACTCAATGCAAAGTTCTTGTATTCTGCGTTGACGGGAGTAATGCCTGTACCGGACATGCTGTTGATGTAGATTTCTCCAATCGTAGCAGAGGTCAGCATGCTGCCGCTCTTTTCCGTAGTAGCAGAGGTCGGCGCACCGTTGAACTCCAGCATACCAATAGACTTTTCAGCCTTGTTCGTGAGTTTTACATCGCCGGATGCCGGGATGGGAGA
>OFMU01000180.1_pt1 | contig 47892 bp, 39 predicted proteins | sample 1541861 | NCBI WGS metagenome assembly OFMU01 (sample SAMN04209238, study PRJEB22552) | human gut metagenome | biome: gut; material: feces | host: Homo sapiens | place: USA: Oklahoma
CCTCAATCTTTAGACGCTAAATCGCCTATATATTAGTACTATAATTTATTATATCATAAAAAAGAGTTTATAATATAATAATTCTTTACTATGATGGTATTATTCTACTATTTAGCTTAAATTAATAAAAAAAAACAATTTGTACTTGGGAATATCGAAAAAATAAACTCGACAATGCAACTTGATTGGATAGAGAGGAATTTGTCTATATTTTCAAGTATATAAAATTCCTTCCTTTAACAGTTTGAATTTTTCAAATAAGATGCCGCAAGATATTTTCTTTTGCATCTCCTTGTGATTGAAATAATATAAACTTTTAACGACAATTGAAGATGCGGTTAAGAAACAAGAATCTCCTATAATAAATCACTTGCATCTGAGCTTGGAGAAAAAGTTTATATTATTTCGAGCACAAAAAAAGAGATGCCACAAGAAAATTCTTGCGGCATCCCACTTTTATTTAAAAATTATACTAATCTTTTGTATGATTCGTATCTTTCTTTTGCATTTTCTTCAGCCATAGTGAATAGTTCTTCAGCCTGTTCTGGGAACTGTTTAGCTATTGCTGCGTATCTTGTCTGTTTCATTAAGAAGTCTCTGAAGCTTTCTGTTGGTTCTTTAGAGTCTAATGAGAATGGATTCTTACCTTCAGCTTTTAATTCTGGGTTGAATCTGTATAAATGCCAGTATCCACAGTCAACTGCCTGTTTTTCATTAGCTATACTTCTTCCCATACCTTCTCTTAAACCATGGTTTATACATGGAGCGTAGCATATGATTAGAGATGGACCATGATGAGCTTCTGCTTCAGTTATAGCTTTCATGAACTGGTTCTTATCAGCACCTATAGCAACCTGAGCTACGTAAACATTTCCGTAAGACATAGCCATCATACCAAGGTCTTTTTTCTTAGATCTCTTACCAGCTGCTGCGAATTTAGCCATTGCTGCTGCTGGAGTAGCTTTAGAAGCCTGTCCACCTGTATTAGAGTAAACTTCTGTATCGAATACTAATACGTTAACATCTTCACCCTGAGCAAGAACGTGGTCTAATCCACCGTAACCGATGTCGTAAGCCCAACCGTCTCCACCAAGTATCCACTGAGATCTCTTAGCTAAGTAGTCTTCTCTTTCTTTTATATCTTTAACAGCTGCTGCTATTTCAGGATCATTCATGCAAGATTCATGTAATCCGTTAACTAATTCAGCTACTTTTGCAGAAGCTTCTTTATTAGCAACACCGTCTTCTTTAGTTTCTAACCAGTTGTTAAGAACTGCTTTAGAGTTTTCATCATGAGCTTTTTCAGCTAAAACTTTTATGTCTTCTTCTAATTTAGCTCTCATATGTTTAACTGCTACGAACATACCAAATCCGTATTCAGCATTGTCTTCGAATAATGAGTTTGCCCAAGATGGACCTTTACCTTCATGGTTGCAAGTATAAGGAGTTGATGGTGCAGATCCTCCCCATATAGAAGAACATCCTGTAGCATTTGCTATCTGCATTCTATCTCCAAATAACTGAGTTATAACTTTTATGTATGGAGTTTCTCCACATCCAGCACAAGCACCTGAGAATTCTATTAATGGCTGTCTGAACTGAGAACCTTTAACTGTATTTACGTTCATTAAATCGCCTTTTGGAGCAACTTTAGTTGTATCCATAGCGAAGTTCCAGTTTTCTACCTGTTCTTCCTGAGTAGCTAGAGGCATCATTTCTAATGCTTTGTTAGGAGCTGGACATATGTCAGCACAGTTTCCACATCCTGTACAGTCAAGAGTAGATACCTGCATTCTGTACTGTAATCCATCGAATCCTTTACCTATAGCTTTTTTAGCTTTGAATGCTTCTGGAGCATTTGCTAATTCTTCTTCAGTAACAAGTACTGGTCTTATACAAGCGTGTGGACATACGAATGAACACTGGTTACACTGTATACAATTGTCTAATTTCCATTCTGGAACGTCTACTGCTATACCACGTTTTTCGTAAGCAGCTGTACCACATGGGAATGTTCCGTCTGGTAATTCTGTGAATGCACTTACAGGTAGGTCATTACCTTTCTGAGCAGTCATAGGTCTTAATATATTTTTGATGAAGTCTGGTTCGCAAGCTTCTTCTTTTGGTGCATCAACAGCAGTTTTCCAAGCTTCTGGAACGTCTACTTTAACTAATGCGTTTATACCTGCGTCAACAGCTTTGAAGTTCATGTCTAATATTTTCTGACCTTTTTTACCGTAAGTTTTAACTATTGATTCTTTTAAGTGTTCAACAGCTTCGTCTACTGGTATTATTTCAGCTAGTTTGAAGAAAGCAGCCTGCATTATCATGTTTATTCTGCTTCCTAATCCTATTTCTTTACCTAATTCAACAGCATTAACTGTGTAGAACTGTATGTCGTTTTTAGCTATATACTGTTTCATTGATGCAGGTAGGTTAGCTTCTATACCTTCCTGATTCCATATAGTATTAAGTACGAATGTACCACCTTTTTTAAGTCCTTTTAATAAATCATACTGATATACATAAGACTGGTTGTGACAAGCTATGTAGTCAGCTTCATCTATTAAGTAAGTTGATCTGATTGGAGTATCACCAAATCTTAAGTGAGACATAGTTATACCACCAGATTTTTTAGAGTCGTAATCGAAGTAAGCCTGAGCGTATTTGTCAGTGTTATCACCGATTATTTTTATAGCCTGTTTGTTTGCACCAACAGTACCATCTGATCCAAGTCCCCAGAATTTACATCTTACAGTACCTTTAGATGTTATTCTGAAGTCTTCAGCTTCTGGTAATGATGTGTTAGTAACGTCATCAACTATACCTATTGTAAACTGATTTTTTGGACATTCAGCAGCTAAATTGTCGTAAACAGCTTTTAACTGAGCTGGAGTAGTATCTTTAGATCCTAATCCGTATCTTCCTCCTACTATTAGAGGAGCATTTTCTTTTCCGTAGTATATATCTCTAACGTCTAAGTATAGAGGATCACCAGTTGCACCTGGTTCTTTAGTTCTGTCTAATACACATATTCTTTCTACTGTAGAAGGCATTGCTTTTAAGAAATGTTCTGTAGAGAAAGGTCTGTATAAGTGAACTTTAACACATCCAACTTTTGCGCCTTCAGCGTTTAATCTATCTATAGTTTCTTCTAATGCTTCTGTAACTGAACCCATAGCAACTACTACATATTTAGCATCTTCTGCTCCGTAGTAATCGAATAAGTCATGTTTTCTTCCTGTTAATTCACTTACTTTGTGCATGTATTTTTCAACTATGCCAACCATATCATTGTAGTAAGTGTTTGATACTTCTCTTGTCTGGAAGTATATATCAGGGTTCTGAGCAGTACCTCTTGTAACTGGGTGGTTAGGAGATAAAGCTTTGTCTCTGAATTTCTGAACAGCGTCGAAGTTTAATAATGAAGCGTATTCTTCATTTTCCATTAATTCAACTTTCTGTATTTCGTGAGAAGTTCTGAATCCATCGAAGAAATGAACGAATGGAAGACTTCCTTCTATTGCTGCTAAGTGAGCAACTGGAGCTATATCTGCAACTTCCTGAACTGAACCTGAAGCTAATAAGCAACATCCAGTCTGTCTAACTGCCATAACGTCCTGATGGTCACCGAATATTGATAATGCCTGAGATGCTAAAGCTCTTGCAGAAACGTGGAATACACCTGGAAGTAATTCCCCTGCTACTTTATACATATTAGGTATCATAAGTAATAATCCCTGAGATGCTGTAAATGTAGATGTTAATGCACCAGCCTGTAAAGAACCGTGGAATGCACCAGCAGCACCAGCTTCTGACTGCATTTCTACAACATTAACTTTCTGTCCAAATACGTTTTTTCTTCCCTGAGAAGCCCATTCATCAACTAATTCTGCCATAGTTGAAGATGGTGTTATTGGGTATATAGCTGCTACATCTGTAAATGCATAAGCAACATGAGCTGCGGCTGTATTCCCATCAACAGTTTTCATAAATTTTGCCATGATTAAAATATCCTCCTTGATAGTTTCATTCGCTTGTCTATCTAAAGGCAAGTCTATTTTTAATTTATACTTATAAAGCTCTAAGCATTTACTATCTATAAATATTTAGAGTATAAAAAGCGTATAAATCTTATTACTTTTATATCATACTACATTTTTTTTAAAAATGCCATCCTTTTTTCAGAATATTTAATATCATATACAATGTTCATCACAATTCAAAAAAATATATTTTTTAGTGTAACACATAACATTATATATGCTCTCTTTTTACTAAGTATTAAATATCCATTTATTAATAAAACTAAATAAAATTATTCAGCTATTAATTCTACTAAATCTCCATTTTTAACGCCTGCTGCATTTCCTTCTTCCATGTCAACGTGCATTTCTAATTTGAAGCTGTCTTTAACTCTAACTAATACGTTTTCGAATATAAGACCTCTTGGTCCTTCTGTTCTAACTTTTACTATATCTTTGTCTTTAACTCCGAATTTTGCAGCGTCTTCGTTGCTCATGTGTATATGTCTTGAAGCAACTATAACACCTTTTTCTATTTCAACTTCACCTGCTGGTCCAACAAGTTTAAGTCCTGGAGTACCTTCTATATCTCCTGATTCTCTTATTGGAGCTTTTACTCCTAGAGGGAAGCAGTCAGCTAAAGATACTTCTACCTGAGTTTCTGGTCTAGCTGGTCCTAATACTCTTACAGTTAATTTTCCTTTTGGTCCAACTAAGTCTACTTTTTCTTCACAAGCATACTGACCTGGCTGAGAAAGATCTTTGAATTTAACTAATTCATGACCTTTACCAAATAAAGCGTCTATATGTTCCTGTGATAAGTGTATGTGTTTGTTTGATAAAGCTATTGGTAATTTCATTGCCTATCACTCCTATCTTTTATTATATTGTATTCATTAAACCACAAATTACTTCACATACATTATACAAAATATAATTGTTAAAATCAAATATTTACTTATTTAGTTATTTTTAAAATTTTTTCATTTTAATCGGTATTTTTTTCAAATTCGTATAACTTTTTTATTTCTGAAGTTGTGATAACATTTTCACGCTATTTTAATTTTATTCTACATAAAGTTAAATTCTTTTTTCAAAAGCTCTTCAATATCATCAGAACTCATTTTGAAAATCCCCACACACGAACTTGCATCCGGAAGTATAACTGAAATCTCTCCAAAACTATTTTTCTTGTCTTTTTTAATATTTTCGACAAGTTTTTCAATATCAATTTTACTAAAATCAAATTCAAAATCGTACTTGTCTATAAGTTCTACAAAATTATCATAATAATCCTTTTTTATATATCCCTTTGCAAGTGCAACTTTAAATGCTATTTTCATACCAACAGCAACGGCTTCACCATGTTTTAGACCATATTCCATTTCTATCGCATGCCCAAAAGTATGCCCAAAATTAAGTATCTTTCTTAAACCAGTTTCTCTCTCGTCAGCTTTTACAATTCTAGCCTTAAACTCAGCACATTTCATAATAGCTTTTATAATTTTTTCATTATCCAGACATTTTACCTCAACTGCATTATCATTTAAGAATTTTTCAAATTCTCCATCGTCGTCCATTATAGCTGCATATTTTATAACCTCTCCAAATCCGCTTTTTAGCTCATCACTTGGAAGAGTTTTTAACGTTTCTGTATTTATATAAGTGAATAACGGTTGCTTAAATGCACCAATCATATTCTTATAAACTCCAACATCTATACCTGTCTTCCCGCCTATAGCAGAGTCTACCTGAGATAGTATAGTAGTTGGAACCTGTATATAATCTATTCCTCTCATGTATGTAGCTGCTACAAAACCAGCTAAATCTCCAACAACACCGCCACCAAATGCGATAACAAGCGACTTTCTACTCATTCCAATATCTATAAACTCGGATATAATCTTATTAAATGTATCTAAACACTTTGACTCTTCTCCTGGTTTTATGCATATTTTTGAAAAATATTTACTATTTGTTATAGAAAAAATCGATTTTACAAAATCCTCATATAGATTAGCCTCGACGTTTTCATCCGTTACAATAACAACCTTATCGTATTTTTCATCTCTTTCTACTAATTCATACAAAATCTTTGCAAGCTCTGTGTACTCATCAGACACCATTATTCTGCACAAATTATTTCCTGTAGTAATTAATTTCATAAAATCACCTCATTATTCACTCATAATATTTTTAATATGAGTTGCATATTCTTCTGTAGATTTTTTAATATTCCCTATAAGTTCTTCGCTTTCCACATAACTAACCTCGTCGCTATCTGGAATTCTTATATTTTTAACACTTCTCGAATTTATACTCTTAAAGAAAAAGTCCATCACAATATCTCCACCGTCAAACTGATCCTCATACTCCTTAGAGCCACCGACAGCTATATACATTCCTGCTCTTTTTCTACTTCTATCTATAATAGAATCTCCAAGCACAAACTTACTAGAATACACCGCCTGTGTCCTATCTACAACTGTCTTCATCTTTGCAGGCACAGAATTAAAATAAACTGGACTTACAACAACAGTCCCCCTAGATTTATCAAACATATCATAAAGCTCTGTCATATCGTCCTTTATCCTGCATCCCTTCTTGTGCTCGCAGTATCCACAAGCATTACAATAATCTATATCCATTTCGTAAATATCTAAAAGGGCGCAAGATACGCCCTCTCTTTCTAAAATTTTCGAAACATCTCTAGATATATTAAAACAATTTTTATCCTTTCTTGGACTGGCATTTATTATTAAAATATCTTTTATCATATTTCCAAATCTCCATCAATTTATTAATTATTATTCTTTAACATAACCATCATAATATCATCAGAGTATTCTTTCTTTCCAGAGAATGCATAAAACTCTTCCCTAGTCTTTTCTATAATAAACTCTGGACTGTATTTATAGTTTTCGCAAAGAAGCTTTTCAAATCTTCCCTGACCAAACTCTTCCTTGTCCTTGTTCTTAATCTCAAGAATACCGTCTGTAAACATACATACCATCGGATAATTTTCAAGACTTATCATATTATCTCTATATTCCCGGTCCTCAATTACGCCTATTGGAATTCCTTTTTTGCAGTTTACATATTTTGCAACAGTTCCGTCGTTTTGTATAATAACCGGACTGTAATGACCTGCATTGGATACAGTTAATGTATTTTCTTTAGTATCTAAACTTGCCACTATACCTGTACAGAAAACTTCCATCTTATCAAACTCCTCAAAAAGCATCTTATTAAGGTTATTCATTATATCTGACGGATTATCAAACTGTCTGCAAAGTACCTTAAATGCCCCTTTTATAAGTGCAACCATGTAGTTTGATACAATACCATGCCCCATAACATCGGCAACTATATAAGTAACCTTATCGTCGTTTATTCTAACAGCATCATAGAAATCCCCACCTACAACTTTTGCTGGTTGATGATAGCAATAAAGCTGTCTATTTCCGTTGCAAATCATATTCGCATCGTTCATTATAAGTTTTTGCTGTTTATTTAAAATAGACAACTCATTTTGAAGCACTCTATGTCTAACCTCATTCTGGTTGTACTCGTAAAGCTGAGTACCTACAGTTATCTGCTTAGAAAGTATTGAAAGTATATTTATATCATCTCTTGTGTACTTACTTGCATTTGCGCAGATTATATAGCCTAAATTGCTATCTGCATCCATAAGTCTATGGTATATGTAGCTATTTATCTTAGATCCATTCTCAAGGACTATATCAACATCATTTGCAAAATCTCCATCTCTAGAATTTTCAGAAATAGCATCTAACATTAAAAACAGATTACTTCTACACTCATTTTTATTGTAGCAATTCACTATTCTTCCATGTTTTTCATTCTTATCAAGAATTATTATAGCTTCCTCACTGTCTGTAATCTCTACTGCCTGTTTAGTTAAATCTTTTAAATATGTATCTATATTTTTGTCTACATAAAGCTTTCTAGTAGCTTCATTTATAGACGTTACCCCTTGTCTAAGCTTGTTCACTAGCTTATGTACTGACTCATTTTTTCTAGTTATTTCTATAGAAAGTGCCATAAGAGATGCAACAGATGCGATAAAATTCATATCCTCGTCGCTTATTATCTCTCCTTCTGTTGTGAATGCTGTCATAAATCCAACTACTTTTTCCTCTATTATAAATGGAAAAACAGCTCTTCCACAGTATCCTTCGTTCTGAGCTAAATCTCTTTCTTTTGCAGCTGCATCATCTAGAAAAATATCCTTAACATATATGATTTTTTTCTTTTCAACTGCTTCTCTAATATAATCAGGGTACAGATCAAAATCTATCCTAGCACCCTCTGGTCTATCAACATCAAAAACAGTTGGAATATATTTTAAAGTGCTAGAACAAACCAAATACGCATAATTAAAATCGTCGTTGTAGAAAATATTTACACATGCCTTAGCTGGATGAACAACTTCTAGCATCTTGCCCACTATTATATCTTTTATCTTAAAAAAATCCTGAGATTGTGTAACCAATTTCGAAATCTCAACAAGATTTTTTATTCTCTTCATATACTCTTCAGTCATATTAATTTGCCACGAGCGGCAACGCACCTCCCTTTACTTTACAAATTTATACTTCTTTTAAAAATTTCTCTAAAAAATAATCTTTAAATTGCTTAAAGAAATTACTTATCAATTAATATATATTCTAACATATTCTGCACCATTTTTAATTAAAAATAAAAAAGGAGTAAACAGTCTTTAAATTTTTCAATCCAAAAAACTGCTTACTCCTCTTTTGTTTTAGTGTTCCTTGTAAACGTAATTGTAAATCTTTTCATTCCCTAAGTCTATATCTCCTGTAGTAATATATTTTGATATATTATCAATATCGCTTATTGTCAGATATTGACAAGGTATAGACAGAACATATCCAGTATCATTAAGGAGATGTTTTAACTTCATCACTTTAGACACATCCGGTTTCTCATTAGCTTTTTTGTAGTTTCTATTTTTGCTATTTATGAGATTTTCGTTCTGAATACAAATAAGCTTGTCCACATAATGATGATATGAATCTATAAAATCGCTCTCCTCTAAAATCTCATCAGGAAGAACCTCATGAATAGACACATCTCCCAAAATATTATGAACAAACTTGTCAGATGTTAGCTTACCAGAAATGATTCCCTTTTGATACTTTCTCAAAACTTTCTTCGTAATTGTGTAAATCTTGCACCTAGTTTCTAAATTAAGTTCCTCTACCAGCATTGGCAACCCATCCTTTCCTTTATTTTAATTGTAATTAAAATTTTCAGAAAAATCAAGAGTTTAGTAATACTAAAAATAAAAAGTAAAATAAACAAAAAAACACTTTAGCCTAAATAAAATAAAGGGCTAAAAATACACAATTCAATTTATATATAACTAAAAAATTTTAATCACTAAAACGCTTTATAAAAAAATCCACCCAACAAACATAAATAAAAATTAATTTTTCTTCTCAAGATATATAAAATAAGAAAAGCAGGTTTCACAAGAATTTTTCAGTAGATAAAATTTTGTGTACAATTACAAATTAAATCACACCGACAATTTTGTAAACTATAGTATCAATATTCTTCTCTTAATATTTCAAGCAACTACATAAAAACTTGGTACAAAGAAAGCGTCGAAGCCTGGAACTGATAATAGTTATTCTATTGCCCTTTTACCGAGGTTTTATATGTTGCTCCCTGCTAGGTAGCCAGTAGAGAATGCTATTTGTAAGTTAAATCCTCCTGTGTAAGCATCGACATCTATCACTTCTCCAGCAAAATAAAGCCCCTCAACCAACTTAGACTCCATAGTACTAGAATTTATCTCAGATGTCTTAACCCCACCAGAAGTAACTATTGCTTCCTCCATAGGTCTATATCTCTTAACATGCATCTCAATATTCTTTATCGTATCGACAAGATTTCTTCTCTCTTCCTTAGTTATAGAATTTACTGGTTTTGCTGGATCTATACCAGAAAGTTCCACGACTACCGGTATCATCTTGCTTGGAAGTAAATCTGATAATGAGTTTTCAAATCTCTTATTTATATATTTCTGGAAATCTCTCTGAACTCTTTTATCAAGCTTTTCGTGGTCTAAAGCTGGTTTTAAATCCAAAGATATTTTATAACTTTCCTTAGATAAATCTCTCATTATGCAGCTCGCAGATTTTATAATCGGTCCATCTACACCATAATCTGTAAACTCCATCTCACCAAAATCGTCGTATATCTTCTTATTTTTCTTTCCAAATACCTTTATAGCAACATTTCTAAGACTAAGCCCTCTTAACTTATGCACAAAATCTTCCTGTATCTCAAGTCCGATCAAAGAAGGTTTTAAAGGAGTTATCTTGTGACCTAATTTTTCAGCAAGTCTGTATCCATCTCCAGTAGATCCTGTTCTTGGGTAGCTTGCACCACCTGTCGCAATTATAACCGCATCTGTTTTAATCTCTTTTCCGTCGCTTAAAACAACAGACTCAACTTTCCCATTCTTTTCTTTTATATCCTTAACAGTTTTTCCTGTTACAAGCTTAATATTTTTTCTCTTTATAAGTCTAGACATAGCATCAACGACATCCATCGCTCTATCGCTCTCAGGAAATACTCTATTTCCCCTCTCAGTCTTTAGCCTAACACCAAGACTTTCAAACATTTCCATAACTGCATCGTTTGTAAAAGTGTAAAATGCGCTGTATAAAAATTTCCCGTTTGTATTTACATTTGCAATTAATTCCTCAACCTCGCAGTTGTTAGTTATATTGCATCTACCTTTTCCTGTTATCAGTAGCTTTCTCCCTACTCTCTCATTTTTTTCTACCAATACAACATCTATACCATTTTGCGCTGCTGAATAAGCTGCAGTCATACCTGCAGGCCCAGCACCGATTATAACAACCTTCTTCATAATATTTCCCTTCCTAAGAATTTTATTAAAACCCTTATATAAAAATTTATACTTCAACCAAAAAATTATATTCCCATTTTTTTAAATAAATATGGAGCACCTGCGACACCCTGAATAACAACAACAGAATATCTAACAAAATCTAGCACCATATCAAGCGTACTTCCATCAGCTGCTCTAAATAAAGAAAATACAAGCTTTAATCCTAGATAAACAATACCTAAACTAAGCATACCTACTAAAAATCTTTTAATATTTTTCTTTATCGCAATTGATTTATCCATATTTTTTCTGTCTATTACTTCAAAAGATACGTATTCTCTCTCCAAAATATATCCAACTGTAAACCCAAACATAAGCGCAAAAAGCTTAGTATAATCGCTGCTCTTTAGCACAAACGCCATTATCGCAAGTGGAACTAAAATCAGTATCATTTCCCAATATTTTCCACTTTTCTCAGATCTATCCATTATCTTTATCAAAAGTATAGTAAATAAAATACCAAGAATAAGCCCAACTACAACGTCCATCGGCCAATGAACTGCTAAATAAAGTCTTGAAATACCAGCACCTACAGCCATAACAACTGCTAAAACATACACCCATTTCTTCTTTAACTGAACTGCCAAAGAAGTCCAAAATGTAGTCGCAGTCTGAGTATGCCCACTTGGGAATGAATATCCAGTCGCAGTTTCTACTCTCATAGACTCAAGACCAAATTTCCCAATAGGTCTTTCCACCTTAAAATAATCCTTAATTGCCCCATTTAAAGCAATATTTCCTATAATAGCGTATAACATTCTCCGCCCTATTTTCTTATCAATACACCAGTACATAATCGCTGTAAATACTACAACTACCGGTGTTTCTGTACTTATTGTAAAGAATAAAAATAGAATATTTAAAATTGGGTTTCTAATACTTTGGAAAAATAAAAGTATAGGAGCTTGAATATGCTCAAAATAATTTATATTCATCAAATCTGTCCTTTCCAATATGATATTTATTTTTTATACATATACAAATTTAAAGGCACACTTAAAAAGCATGCCTTGTATAATCAATTATTCAGCTACATCTTCAACTATTCCTATGTAAGGAAGGTTTCTATATTTTTCAGCGTAGTCTATTCCGTATCCTACTATAAATTTATCTTCTATTTCAAAACCAACGTATTCAACATCAACATCTACAACTCTTCTGCTTGGTTTATCTAGTAGAGTACATAATTTTAAGCTCTTTGGCTCTCTTATCTGTAGCTCTTTAACTAAGTTGCTAAGAGTTCTACCAGAGTCGATTATATCCTCAACTATAAGAACATTTCTTCCTTTTATATCTGTATCTAAATCCTTTAATATTCTAACTGTACCTGAAGACTCAGTTCCTGAACCATAGCTTGAAACACTCATAAAGTCTATCTTAACATCTAAGTCTATCTGTCTTATAAGGTCGCAAGTGAACACATTTGCACCTTTTAAAATACCAACTACTAAAACTTCTTCACCTTTGTAGTCATTTTCTATCTGTTTACCTAATTCTATTACCTTTTCTCTTATCTGTTCTTCTGTGAACATCTTTCCAGTTACTTTGTACATAATTTCCTCCTACCAGCTCTCTGGGTTACTTAGAATTTATTAATTATTCTTAAAAAAAGAATTTCTCATCAAAAATAATTTTTGGATATTATATATTATACTCTAAAACATCGCTTTTTCAAACAAAAAAAATCAATAAAAAAGACAAGAGATTTAACTACTCTGTGCTCCAGTCCTCAGAACTCCATAGTTTTTATAAAACATTTCAAAGTATGGAGTGCTTGCGGAATTGTCGCCGTAGAGCAATTAAATCTCTTGTCCTCAGTTTATTAAATTATTTATTCGTTTAAAAAAGTTTAAAGTCTTAGCTGAAAATATAGTGGGTCAATAGAAATAACTTCTCTTAAATAATTCAAATATTATTTACACTTTTAACCTGCACTATCAAGTTTTGAAACCTAAATTGTGGTATATAATTCATCAAAGTTGATTTTTCAGTAGCTCAAAATTTTACGTGCTAACACAAATTAAATCAACACAACTATATTCTCTACTTCCAATCTTAGATGAAAATATAATGGGGCAATAGAAATAAATGCTATCCGGTGACAATCTACAGACGCTTTCAACTTTGTTGTTCGAACGGAGTTCGAATAAAACAAAGAAAGCGTCGAAGCCTGGAACGGATAGCATTTATGATATTGACCTCTTATATTTCCATTCTATCAGATAAACTTCTCATTGCATCTATTGTTCTCTGCATTAGTTCATCTAGTTCCCAACCTAATTCTTCAGCACCTTTTTTGATTGTATCTCTTGAACATCCTGCTGCAAACTTAGGAGTTTTGAATTTCTTCTTAACAGATTTTAACTCTAAATCCATAACGCTCTTAGAAGGTCTCATTATAGCAACTGCACCGATAAGTCCTGTAAGCTCATCTGTAGCAAATAAAATTTTTTCCATTATATGCTCTGGTTTCTTTTCTAATCCGTCAAGTATTCCATAAGCATGGCAAACAACTGCATGGATGAACTCTTCATCGTATCCATTTTCTCTTAAAAGTTCTTCTGCTTTTATACAATGCTGTTCTGGATACATCTCAAAATCTATATCGTGAAGTAGTCCAACTGTTGCCCAAAAATCTTCTCTCTCAGGATCATATTCCTTAGCAAAATATCTCATAACACCAGAAACAACTTCCCCATGTCTTATATGGAAATCGTCCTTATTGTATTTTTTAAGTATTTCAAGTGCTTCGTCGTATTCTAGTATCATTTTTTAATCCCCCTCAAATTAGTTTTTTAATTTAATTTTAAAATTTATTATTTTTACTTTTTATAGGTTTTATCTTACTACTTTTTTTCTATATAGTCAATATTTTCTGAATATTTCAAGTATTGTTTTTACACACATCATTAAAAGTATTATTTTTATATCATTACAATTTTGCAAATTTTTTTGTCTTATGCTACTTTAATATAATTTTCTCTCTTATATGTTATAATAAATTTACGATATAAATTTTAAAAGAGGTGACAAAATGCAGGAATTATACAGAGCAATAGAAGAAAAAATAAAATCATCAGGATATACAGGATTTTTCACTGGCGAAGAAGTTTACAACGATATATGTGATGAAATAGAGGACAAAGAAAACGGAACATATCTTTTAATATCTAAAAAAGATAACGGAGATGTATTCACTTACAACGTTTCTATATTCGACGACAACTTCAACCTTTCTATACTTAAAATAAACAGTGGGGATGAAGAATTTATAATAAACTTCGACGAAGAAAATTAATAAGCATAAATAAAATTTGGAGGGATAGTTATGAGCGTAAATCATGGCGCAAATTTATACGAACTTTCCGCAAAATACGGATTTTCAAAAGAGGACTTTATGGATTTCAGCTCAAATATAAATCCATTTGGCTCTTCAAAAAAGGCTAAACAATATGTAATAGACAACATAGATATGGTTTCTATGTATCCGGATCCAGAATACGTAGAGCTTAAAAAATCTATATCAACATATTGCAAATGCAACAGCGAAAATATAGTGCTTGGAAGTGGTGCAACTGAGCTAATATCTTCATTTATCGGCACAGTTAATCCTAAAAAAGCGGTACTTGTTTCTCCAGCCTACTCTGAATACGAAAAAGAGCTTAACAAAATTGGCTGCGAAATTAAAAAGTACTATTCTAAAAAAGAAAATAACTTTGAAATAGATCCTATAGACTTAGCAAATACTGTCAAAGAAGGTGGCTACGAATTACTTATAATCTGTAACCCTTGCAATCCTACAGGATTTGCATTTTCTAAGGAGCAGATAAGAGAAATAGTATCTACTTGCGGCTCTTATGTTATGATTGACGAAACTTATGTTGAGTTTACAGATACGTCAAAATACTCTTCTACTCCACTTGTAGACGAGTTTGACAATTTATTTGTCATAAGAGGAACTTCTAAGTTCTTCTCTACTCCTGGTATCAGACTTGGATATGGACTTATCTCAAACAAAAAGGTTAAAGAAGCCATAAATAAAAGACTTGACCTTTGGAATATAAACGTTGTCGCATCTAGAATGGGTGAGATTATGTTTGTCGATGATGAATTTATCAATGAAACTATCGAGCACATGAGCAAGGAGAGAGATTATCTTGAAAGTGAATTGAGATTCCTTCCAGGTGTTAAAGTTTACAACACTTACGGAAACTTTGTTCTTTGTGAGATAATTGATAGAAGAATGACAGCAGAAGAATTGAGAAATGCGCTAATTCCAGAAAGAATAATAATCAGGGATTGTGCGTCATTTGATGGATTGGATGAATATTTCTTTAGGGTTTGTATATTAAAACCTGAGGAAAATATATTACTTATTTCTGAATTAAAAAAAATATTTGGATAGAAAAAAGAAAGGTAACAGTTATGTGCTCCAGGCTTCAGCGCCCCACCCGTTAATATGACACATTTAGCGGTTGTGGGGCGCTTGCAGTATTGTCGCTTATAACTTGTTACCTTTCTTTTACTATTTACACCATTCAAACCTATTCCCATCTTCTTCCAAGAAATTACTGAACGATTCACAGTTTAAAAAAATAGAGGGTTAGTGAATGTATTGTACCCACACAACTATCTGCAGACGCTTTGCACATTTTTAAGGTCTTTACTAGACCATGCAAAGCGTCGAAGCCAGGAGTAGGGACAATACTTCACTAACCCTCTCTATTTCTTACTGTAAATCATTTAATAACTCTTCTATATCCATATCTATTTCTTCATCAAAGTCATCCAAGTCAGTTTCAAATTCAAGATACTGAGTATCTACATCCGCATCGTCATCGATATCACTTATCTCGATACCAGATGCAAAATCATTGAATATACCTGACTCTCTATCATCTGTATAATCAGAAAGATCCCCCTCCTCATAAAGAGGGTTTTCTAACATCTTCTGATCTAAATCTATCTCATGATAGTGTGAAAGCTCCTCTCCACTACCAAGCTCTAAAAATCTATAATTACCTTTCCAAATATTTCTACTCATATCTACCACCTCCGATAAAGAATTTATTAGAATCTATACCGCTTATTCCTTTATCAGCAGTCTTATAAATTTGGTCTATGATTTCTTTTCTTCTAGTATCATCTTCCTCAGAGTACATAAGCTGCCCAAAGGCATACGTTTCTGTAATCTCATCAAATAAAATTTCCTTAACATCATCAGCTTTAAGCTTGTCGTATTCGTGACCTAGCTTAGCAAATACATAGTATAGTTTCTCATTCATCTCTCTTATGTAGTATGGGTACATATTGTCTATAATATGGTTAAGCTTTTTAAGAATTTTTTCCATAAATAGGTTTAATTTATCGCTTTCGTTTTCTTTAAGCATTCTGTAGACGTGTCTTCTTCTATCGCTAGGAGATAGGACAAAGTCCAAGTTTCCTAGTATTATCTCGATATCATTTAGACCGTCTTTTAGCATATATGCTGTGTCTGCAAATGTATCTCCAAACATTCTGTATATGCTTCTATCTGGTTTTATATCTTCTCTTTCAAATAATTTTTCTCCACTTTTTTCGATAACATCAGGCATATACACACTTAATGTATCTATATTTTCTTTCTGCACCTGAATTTCATCATAAAGCATATTTGCTAGATTTATTCTAACCTCATCAGTTATATTATCCTGTTCAAGAGTTTCTTTTACAAATTTTCTTACGTTATAAAGATCTGCAAAGAAGTTGTACATTATCATATCGTTCATAGCTTTTGCCCAGTTCCGATATATTTCTTTATTACTAGCTTCTTCAATCATATCTTTTTTAGAGCTTAAAAATACATCTCTTAAAAGTTTTTCAACCATTCTTGTTTTTAGGTATACTCTTACATACTCATTTTTAAATCTTATGTCTGTAGCAGAATAGTCTTTGTGTATTTTTTCTTCGTCGCTCTCTTTTATTGTAATGATATCAACTATATCCTTATCTGGTATAGCCATTATTTCTTTTTCTTCAGATTTCATAAATCTAACTATTCCATCTTCAGCTCTTACAAATAGTGGGTTGCCAGATTTTGTAAATCCTATGTCGTTTCTTTCAACATCTGGGATAGAGTTTATATCCATTATTTCTTTATTTTTATCGCTTAGGTATAGTCTAAATATATTCTTTCCATCGTATATTATGTTTTCTCTACCTACAGCAATTCTTCTACAATCTTCAAATTTGACAGATACTACATTTTTCTTAGTTTTTTTGTTTATTAGGATAAGATTGTCCCCATATCTAACTAGCAGCATGTTTGAGTTATTGTAGTCAAATCCTCCAATATTTCCAGATATTCTACTGAATACTATGTCGCTATCTGCAGGAAGGTTTCCTATTTTTCTGTTTCCAGCTACCATTTCTTCAAATCCTCTTGGTAGAATTCTGTTTATATTGTTTGCAAATATCTGCACACTTCTAGCTATCATAGACTCTCTTTCTATGTGGAAATACCCCTTAAATGATATTTGGTTTCCTTCAATTAAAAATCTTTCTATATCATCGTAGTATATTTCAAATCTGTTTTTTCCTCCGATGAATACAAATTTTTCGTGGTCTTTGTTTATTCCACCCATATATACTTTATCGTCGTCTAATACGAAGAAGCATTTATCGTCGTTTATTTCAAAGATAAAATCTCTCTGGTTTTTGCATATTAGAGAGTAGTCTTTTATACTCATTCTTATTTTTAAATTTCCAGGAACTTCTTTTGCTCCTCTACCACCATCTACAAGGAATGGAACATTTTCGTCGTATATTACTATGTCCTCTTTTTCTAAAGAAGCAGATAGTTTTATTTTGTGTTCTGAGTAGCTGTATACATATCTTGTTCCGTTATCAGACATTACATCGTCATCGCTTCCGATTATTATATTTCCCAAATTTGTTATGAATAGCTTTTTGCCAGCAGATGAGTATCTATTGATTCCCTCTAAGCTGAACCCTTCAGATAATTCATATATTATTTTTTCACCTAGTTTTAACATCGGTATCAACTCCAACCTAAAAAAATTTTAAAGTGCTTTTTTTAAAATTATTGCTGCCTGATAACTCAGACAGCAATACTATTTAATTATTATTCAGTTTTTTCAGCCATTATTTCTTCATAAGTCTGGTCTATTATTTTTGAGTAATCTGTGAAGTTTTTTCTAGATTTTAACTCTTCTTTTAATGCGTTGTACGCTTCTTCTACCTGTGCTTTGTCCATAGTTTTAGCTTTTAGTCTAAAGTCTTCTATTTTTAAGTCACAGTATCTATCGTATTTTTCTATGTATCCATCGAAACCTTTAGCTTTTATAGCAGATAGCTGTTTCTGTGCTTCTGAGTATACACCAGTATCTCCACCTACAAATACTTTGTAGTAGTTTCCGATTTTTATCATTTCACCTTTTAATCCTTTTTTATCAAGGTTTGTTATTAGGCTTTCAGCATGAGATTTTTCTTTTAATGATCCAGCATAAACTCTGTAGTATTCTCCACCCTGTTTAGCTTTTTCCATTTCTTCTGCTCTTTTAGCTTCTTCTGCTGCTATTTTTTCAGCTTCGGCTTTCTTTCTCCGCTCTTCTTCTTTTTTCTGTTCTTCTAGCTGCTGTTCCTGTTTTATCTGCTGCTGTTTTTCTGCTTCCTGCTGTCTTTTTCTATTTATAGTTAGGAAGTATCCACCTGCAGCTATAGCAACTATAAGTATAGCTATTATGAAGTCTAGTTTTTTTCTAGATTTTTTGTATTCTTCGTCTTTAACAATTACTACTTCTTCTTCGATTTCAACATCGTCACCTTCGTAATCGTCGTCAACATATTCTACTTCTTCATCATCGTCGTAGTATTCTTCGTCATTATCTTCATTTTCTACTGCTTCTTCATCAGCATAGTAGTTATCTTCTTCCTCTTCTTCATCTTCAGAATCGTCTTCATCAGACTCTTCATCATCGTAATCTTCTTCTTCGTCTTTTTTTCTTCCAAATATAGAGAATATTCCTCTTTTCTTAGGTTCTTCTTCTATTTCTTCCTCTTCTTCTTCAGCCTCTTCATTTATTCCAGCTATTCTAGATATTTCCTGTAAGTCGTCCTCTTCTGTTTCAACTGATTCATTATCTGCAGCCACTTCTTCTACTGTTTCTTCAGCCACATCATCGTAATCAGTATCTTCATCAGCTTCAACTTCAGATATTTCTTTTTTAAGTTCGTCAACAGCTTTTTTAGCTCTTTCAACAGGATCATTTAATTTGTCAGCTTCTTCTTGTTTTAATCTTTCTGCTCTTTCAGCTTCTAGTTCCTGTCTTTCTATGTTTCTTATAGCTTCTCTTCTTATTCCAAGGTCAACGTGTATTTCGTGGTCATCAGCTTCATTTGAAGGAACTTCCACATCTTCAGCCGCTGCTTCTTCTACAGTTTCTACTATTTCCTCATCAACTGCATCTTCAACTACTTCTTCTACCTCTTCTTCAACTATTTCAGGCTCTACTTCTTTTACTCTAACAGCTGGTATTACTAAAGAAGGGTCTATTCTTCTAGATAATTTGTTTCTGAACGGCTCTGATTTATCGGCATTTTCAAGCATATATGCGTATTCGTCCATGTCTACATCTGCTGGAACTGTTCTTTTTATAGTTGCAGGAGTTGTAGCTTCTACGCAAGATTTATTATCTCTAAAGTATTTACATGCTTCTTTCCAAGTATCAAGTTCTATTAATTTTCTATCTTTTATTATTGCAGTTAAGAAGTCGCTGAAGTTTTCTTCACCAAATTCACCTGCTACAGTAAGTCGCATAGCACCTTCTATTAGGCTTCTACTTTTTAAGAATTCTAATAAAACTGTAGCTGCTGCAAAGTCATATATAACTCTTCCACCAAATCCATACGCTTCATCAGCTTCTAGATTTTCTAAAGTTAATATTCTTTTGAATTCTTCTTCTATAGTATCGTTAAGTTCTGCATTAGATATAAGTTTTACTCTTCTTAAAAATTCAATATCTACTATGTTCTTTTCTTCATTCTGTTCAACGTGCTGTTTTTCATCCGCAGTTTCGTCTTTTTTAGATCCACCAGCTAATATTCTATTAACTATAACTATAATTTCTCTTTTTAGCTCCATTCTTGCATCTGCTGGATTCATAAGGAAGATTTCAGCACTTTCTTCTTTTCTAAGACTAAGCTCTCTTAGAGTCATAGTTAAGACTTCCATATATATGTTTAAAACTTTGTAGTCTTTCTGAAGTCTTTTTATCTTTTCAGAGTTATCCATTTTATCATAGTAATTGAAACTCTGAAGGTCTGCCTCTTTTAAGTTTTCTATACCGTCTCTTTTTGCTATGTTTATGTATTTTCTACATTTAGCGTTTATAAGCTCTATATCGCTTTCTAATTCATCTATATCCGGAATATATTTTTCAAGTATCCATTTTGATATGATTGGTTCTGTATTTCTTGATAAAGTCTTATAAAATAGTACGTTATATTTTAATAATTCTATATATTTAACTTCATTTAACTCAACTTTTTCAAATTTTTTATTTAGTATGTTGTCTAATTTTTTGTTTGTTTTACTTTCCTGTTTTAAAAATCTCTGTGTTACGTTTAAAACAGTTCCTTTTATTATACTATTCAAACTATTCACTCCTTGCCCAACAAATTTATCTATAATATCAAATTTATTTATGTATTATACGATTTTTTGTCAACTGACTTTGTCAGCTGTACTTCTATATTATATCATTTATAAGTCAATATTCCACTTATTATCATACCATTTTTTTAATTTATTTTCATTATTCTTGAGTTTTATATTTTATTTTTTTATAAATAAAAAAACTGTTACAGAATATCTTTTTGAAAGACTTTCTTGTAACAGTTTTCAGTATATGTTTTTTAATTTTATAAATAAAAAAAAGACGCTGATAAATTATCAACGTCTAACAGTCTAGCGATAGTGAGCAAGTCTATAAGCGGAGTTCTGTATTAGATAATCATCTTTCTAGGCTTATTGTCACCAATAAGCTCAAGCGACCTACCAACCGGAGAGTACGAGCAATACTCTTTAGCCCTATTTTGGTCTTGCTCCAGGTGGGGTTTACATAGCCGACTAGTCACCTAGCCGCTGGTGAGCTCTTACCTCGCCGTTCCATCCTTACCATTGCTGGCGGTTTATTTCTGTTGCACTTTCCTTAAGATCACTCTCACTAGGCGTTACCTAGCACCCTGCTCTGTGGAGCTCCGACTTTCCTCACGCAGATTTCTCTGCCCGCGATTATCTGGCTTACTCACTGTTAAATTAACTATGTTAGTTTACCACATAAAAAACTTACTGTCAAAAGAATTTATTATAATATCTAATAATATCAATATTTTTCTTAAAAAATTCATCTAATAGTATTTATATTATTATCTAATAATTGTCCATAAATTTATTCTATTTTTATATAGTTTATATTTACAATTGCCGTTATAATTATATATAGATAAAATTTTTAGAAAGGACATAAATTTTTGAAAAATAATCTTTGAAAAGATAATATTTTTTTCAAATTATTATAGATATGAACAAACATTTAAGAAATTTTATTTCGGTGATTCTCGTCGCAGTTATGGCTTTTAGTGGCTACAAGATTGTGACGACGCTTCTAGATTACAAGAAGGCAAGCGATACCTATACTGAAATTCGGGAAAACTACAGTCCTGAAGCTGAAGAAGGTTTAATGGAAGATGATTTAAAAAATATAAATCCAGACTACAGACTTTGGCTTTTCGTTGAAAATACAAATATAAATTATCCAGTTGTGTCTTATGGAAATAACGACTACTACCTTTATAGAGATTTTCTTGGTCAGGATTCAAAATCTGGTACTCTATTTATGGATTACAGAAACAATTTTGAAGAGGACGAAAGCTCTGTAATATATGGACATAATATGAAGAACAAAACTATGTTTAATAATTTAGAGCTCTTCAAAGAGAAGAACTTTTGGAACAAGGATTCTTTGATTCACATATATAGAGGAGATTATGAGTATATTTACGAGCCGTTTTCTGTATTTGTAGCAAAACCAGAATTTGATTACGTCAAAGTAGATTTCGATGGAGAAAACGACTTCAATGAATATATGAATCAGGTAAAAGCTAGTTCCACATATTGGAATAAGGATGCAGCTCCAAAGTATAAAGATAAGATATTGACTTTATCTACTTGTAGCTACGAATTCGACGATGCTAGAACAGTTCTTGAAGCAAAACTAATCGACAAAATACCTGTTGAGTAATTAATATAAATTCAAGGTTAAAATATTATAAAAGTAAGTGTTATAAAGGTTGAATATTATAAGGGGGGATTATTTATGGATACTTCTACAACTGATTCAAGATTTGCCAGTGAAGCAGAAGAAAAAGAATATAAGAAAAATATTCTAAAAATAGCTCTCTTCGTTGGGGAGCTTATGATAAAAAACGGTGCAGAAACTTCAAGAGTTGAAGATAGCGTTCTTAGAATCTGTAGATCTCAAGGTTTTTATCATGCAAATGTCTTTACAACTCCAACAGTTGTAATAATTTCAGACGAAAAATTTGACGGATTTTGTTTTATGAAAACTATCGACAAGAGAGGAATAAATTTAAATAAGATTTCTATGCTAAACAATTTTTCAAGAGAGTTCTGCTCTGTAAAAAATCCAGATATAGATAAATCTATAGCTGAATTATACGAAATAGATAGAGCTAAACCTTATCCACTTTGGTTCTTCTATTCATGCACAGGTCTTGCATCTGCTTGCTTTGCCTGTTTACTTGGAGGAAACCAACTTCAAAACTTCATATTCACATTTATAGTTGCCATAATAGGGGATATTATCTATGACCAGACTATGAAGATAAGTTCGATTTCTGCATTTTCGTGCGTGGTCGCTTCATTTGTAATAACAATACTCGGTGTTGTACTTACTGAACTACATATAATAAACACACCTACAATGCTTATAGTTGGATCTATCATGCCACTTCTTCCAGGGGTTGCCGTTATAAAATCTATACGTGACCTTATATCTGGAAACCTAATATCTGGTATATCTAGGGTATTTGAAGCTTTTATGATACTTTTATCTATAGCTTCAGGAGTTGGGGTTGTTCTTGATTTATGGTTCAAATTAGGAGGTGTTTTATAATGGGAGATATGTCTTTATGGGCTCACTTTATATTTGCCGCCGTTGCAACAGCTGGATTTGCAGTGTTCTTTAATGTACCTTTAAAACTACTATTCCCATCTGCTATTGTTGGTGGTATTGGTTGGATTGTGTACTTAGTTATTATGGAATTTACAAACAATACATCTCTATCAGGATTTTTAGCAGCCGCTTCTGTATCGGCTATGAGTGAAATCCTTGCTAGAAAAATGTATCAACCTGCAATTCTGTTCGTTATTTCAGGTATACTACCTCTAATTCCAGGGATTGGGCTTTATAACACAATGCTTGCAATTATTCAGGAAGACTACCTATTAGCCGCTACAAAAGGTGCAAGTGCTATGCTTCTTAGCTGCTCTATAGCTCTTGGAGTACTTGTTGTCACTGCCCTTGTTAGAACTGTAAATATTTATAGATTTAAAGGTGACTTACTTGCCAACCTTAGACCTATACTTAAAAAACGTGAATTTAATATAGAAGCGGATCCTCATACAAAGAAAAAGCCAGGTAAAAAGAAACTTGGTAAGAATATTAAGGTAAAAGAAAAAGACTTCAGTGGACTTGTAACTGAACATACTGCTGAATTTGAACTTCACTTACACGATGAAGATGAAAAATAAATATATTTAGAAAATAAAAAAAAGAGATACCTATAAATTTCTGGGTATCTCTTTTTCATCTATAAATCGAATAATATTTTTGTGACAACAGGAACGTATTCTCTACTCTCTTTAAACTTTTTATCGTTTATCTTTAAGTAGATATAAGAAAGTCCCATAAGTGCAATACCTATCACAGCAGCCACAATTTCTGTAGCTCCAGTAAAACCTATAGCATTAAGTGCATAGTATGAGCCTACTATCCCAACTATAAGAAGTATCATTGGTATTACATAAACTAAAAATGTAGCCTTCATAACATTTATATGTTCCATACTTACCATAACGTGATCGCCAACTTTGGCACCGATAGTATTGTCCACTTCAACTAAAATCTCTTCTGACTCTGACGAAACCGTCATACATTTACCACATTTTGATCAAGCAGACATCCTCATCATTCTCATTATAGCAGTATCTTCATCAATTATCTCTACTATATATCCGTCCTGATTCATTTGTCCTCCTATTTTAAGAATTTGTAAATATTTTTCATTAGTTCCTCGATAAGTTCATCAGACTCATCTTGGCTCTCGTATTTTATACTCTCGGTAATACATCCTTTTATATGATTTTCAAGAATTATCTTTCCTACTTTATCTATAGCTGCTTTGGCAGCAGATATCTGAACAAGAATATCTATACAATATCTCTCGTCCTCAATCATATTTTGGATTCCTTTTACCTGTCCCTCTATTCTCTTTAATCTTTTAATAAGGTCATCTCTGTCATTTCTGGCAGAAAGTTTTCTTTCTTGATTGCCACCTCCGCAGCAAGCACACTTTTTATTTTCCATAAAGAATTCCTCGTTCTTTCCCTATTTTTAGTTCCGTTGTCATTTATATTATATCATAGTAATATATCTTTTTTTTAAATCCTACTATAAGTTATTTTTTAAACACAAAGAAATAATACCATATTGCTATGAATAATAATAATGATAATGCTATACTTCTACTCTGTCTTTTAGTTTCATCATAGCAAGTTCTTGATTTTGGGTTAAATGTAGCATATGGAAATGCTAAGAATAATATTGAGTCTATCATTATACATATCTGAGCTAGTGCATCGTTCTGTAAAAGCATCGCTATTATACCTGCTAAACCAAACGCCACCTCAGCGTATAAAGCTATTCTCTGTTTTTTAAATTCTTTATAATATCCTGTCATCTCATCATGACACTCTTTTGAACAGCAGTTTAATTTTATTCCATTTGGTGTAGGAACATCAAGTTTTCTATTTACATTTTTGATATTTCTACCACATTTTGAACACTGTCCAGCTTCTTTCATTATTACTTTTTTTGCCATACCTAATAATTCTCCTTACAATTTCACAATTTTTATAATTCCATTTATTTAGCAATTAGCACATACATTCCAAATACAAGTACAAACATTAAAATTGCCCCTGAAACAACCATAGCTATCTGGTCTTTTTTAGCATTTTTTGCTCTTTCTTCTTCCATTTTTATATATTCTTCTGTTTTCTTGATTTTAGTTCCGCATTTTCTGCATTTTTCTTCTCCAAATTTCATTGGATGTCCGCAACGCTGACATTTCATTTCAAATCTCTCCTTCTTTCATATAAAAGCTTTTAATTCCACAAATTATATTGTATTACAAGATTCCCTATCTTTCAATACATTAAAAAACACCATATCATTTTACTGATACGGTGTCAATTATTTTGTATTTATTTTATATCCAAAGCAATTAATGCATGTATTTATGTATTAAATAGTGGCATCTGTCCTTTGTAGACGTTGCAAGTGAGTCAAAATAAGCCCAATTTTCATCTGATTCACTTGTATCCTCAGATCCTACAGCATACGAAGCCATTTCATCTTTTTTGTTGATCCACTCTATCTCATCATTCTTTAATTCTTCTAACTCTCCATTTTCAAGAGCAGCTGAAATATCACTGTAAATCATATTTAAAAGAGTATCGTATTTTTTATAAATTTTACTAGTATAGTCTAAGAGTTTTTCCTGATTTCCGTTAAGCTCTGCATCTGCAAGCTCTCTAGCTTCTTTATCTAACTCATCCATCATACTCAGATATTTATCTTTTTTCTGTAGACCTAGATTTTCGCTACGTTTAATTTCTTCCTCAGCCTTCTTCTCTCCCTCTGCTTCAGATTTGCCATTTTCTTCTTCATCGTCTTTCTCTGTAGCTGGCTCTCCTGATACTTCATACTGTTTCTCGCTAGTTTTTTTAAGTATTTTTAACTCAGACTTTTGAGTATTTACTGTGTTGGCAAGATTTTTTCCAGCATTGAAATATCTAGCTACAACTGTGCAGCTTATAAATAAAACTACTAGAACAACTACACTTATAATTATATTTCTAAATAAATTTATTCTATTTTTCCCACGTTCTTTTTTATTATTATCATTTTCCTGAGAAATACTAGTCATTTCTTCTCCACAAATAGGACATACTTTTTCTCCATCTTCTGCTTTTTTCCCACATTTAGGACAGAAATCCGTCATTTCATCACTCCCTTCTTTAGGTAATCAACTATATTTACACTTTATTTTGCAAAATATTTATCTATACCATCAGAAATCCCTATAGCAATTTTTTCCTGATAATTTGGATCAGATAATTTTCTGTCCTCTTCAGGATTACTCATAAATCCTGTTTCAACTATAGTAACTGGTATTTTGCTCCAATTTATTCCCGACATTGTATCAGTTTCCATTACTCCATTATTCTTAGCTCCTGTTTCATTACATAACTCTAAAACTATGTCATCAGAAAGCTTTCTACTCTTATCATAAAGAGATACATAGCTGTTTCCTGCTGTCTGGCATAATGTAAGCGCTCCATTTGCTGCACTGCTATCACTTGAATTACAATGCACTCTTACAAATATATCAGCTCCACTTTGATAAGCTAAATCTGCTCTTTCCTTATTGCTTATATCTACGTTGTTTTCATTTCTAACCATGTAGACTTCATATCCTCTATCTTTTAAAATCTTTTCCATTTTTTTAGATATTGAAAGAGTAACCTCATACTCAGGAACTTTTGTTTCACATCCTTCTGTGCCAGATGCAACCTTCATTTTTGTTTCCGTAGCTCCAGGCCCTATAGGCTCTTTATCGCTATTTTGATTTTGCTGATGTCCGGCATCTATAGCAACTTTTATCCCCTTTGTACTTTTTTTAGCTTCACTACTACTTGAAACAACTTCTTTATTGTCATTGAAGTTGTTGACCTTTGCATTAGAAGATTCCTTCTCTTCTAACATATCTAATATTTCTATATTAATCTGCTTCTGCTCTTCTAATTCCCTATTCATTCTTATAGCATTTATAGTTAAAAGAACATTACTCACTAAGAGTACTGATAAAAGTATTAATACTACTTTTTCGTTAATTCTTTTTTTCATTTTCTTTTACCCCTTCCATACTATCTTACTAATTATATACTATAATTATTTATAAGGGTAGAGAAAATATTGTAACCTTTTTTAATATGGTGTTAAAATTCATTATATTTTCTCTACCCTTAGCTCATTATTATTTCTCTATTTTATCTATTCTAAGCTTTTTATAAGCTCTACATTGTATTTTTCATAAGCATTTAAATCATTTACGTTATCTGTCGCATATGAGTTTGGATGATACCAACTTTTACTTCCAAAGTAATTATTATACTTATCTGTTTTAAATATATAACCGTGTCTTGCAAATATTTCATTTCTTATATACGCAAGCTGACTATCTGTACATCCACTTAATTCCTCAGGATCTATATACGCACTATCACTTCCTGGGAATAAATACGCATTACTGTCGTTATAATTGCTACTGTAGTAATCAACTGCATAATAATAATTTGATAAATCTCTTCCTGTAGCATCATAGCTATCATCAGGCTCATCCTGCTGAACACTCTGTTTAGGCTGATTCTGAACCTGTTGCTGCTGTTGTTGATTATTTGCAACATTTGAAGTATTATCCACCTTATTTTTTGATGGAAGATACATATTTAAAGCCAACAATACTGTTACACAGACAGCTACAACTGTTAAGAATATTAATATTGCACTTCCAAATTTTCCACTTTTTGAACTTTCTTTATGGGCAATATTTCTTCTTAATTCATATTCATAGTCATCATCGTAATCATCATCATAATCGTATTCATAATCGTATTCATATCTACTTGATCTTTTTCTTAATGGCTCTCCGCATCTATCACAATATTTAGCATCATTTGGCATAATATTTCCACATCTACTACACTTCATTAAAATATCCTCCTATTTTTAATTTCAAACTTCATAGTATATTATACTATATTCATACTAATTTCAAACAGTACAATTTTTAATTTCAACTCTACATAGATAAAATCTATAAAACAATATATCTTTTCTTAAAAATAAAAAAGACGTATATCCAAACAATCTGTTTAAATATACGCCTTTAAGTATTGTATATATTTTCTATTTCAATATCCATATTTTACCTTTTCACGTTTAGTTTTTTTATTAAATTTATATTTTGTAAAACTTTATTTTTTATAATTCCATTTTTACAACTATCTTACAGGTATTAAGTTGTAGTTAGCGTCGTAAGTATATACTTTTAAAGTTTTTTTGTTTACTAAAACATTTTCTCCACCTACATTAAATACATGATATGCTTCTTTTAAGAATTTTTTATCTACGCTATTTCCTTCTTCATCGTATACAACTGCATCTTCTGCTACGTTTAATACATCAACCACGTGAGCTTTTGCAACATCTGCTTCTACTCCAGCTCCTACTAGGCAACTTAAGTTAACTTTATTTGCTTCTTCTTCTCCTGATACTAATGCTGATACTGGTGCTGCGAATAATGCCATTAATGCTACTCCTGATACTAATACTGATAATTTCTTTTTCATAGTGAACACCTCCATATAATCCCTTTGACTTAATTTTTTTAGTCTGTAATTTGTATTTTTTTAATTTGTTTTCTTTGTTCCTTGTCTATGTCTATATCATAGACCATAACTTTTATTAATTCAAGGTCATTTTTTAACTGTTTAAAATCTTTCAAAAATTGCATAATTTTATTCTTGATTTTCTTTTTAGATTTTTCTTACCTGATTTTTTACTTTTACGCCATTCTTCGTTACTTATATAACGCAAAAAGTTATCACGATTTTTAGTTGATTTTTCAATATTTTTAAATCATCATATAAAATTTTCCTAAAACCAACAACGACATACAACCAACAACTTGCACACCTACAATGAATTTTTTCTTTTGAAGTTGTTATTTTCTTGTTATTTATAAAACGAATACGTATTTTCTAACTTTTGTAAATTTTTACACAAAGTCAAAAATAAACATACTCCAATCTTGTTGTAGGTTGTTTCTTTTTGTAATTTTTATTGTTTCTCTAAAAGAAATTATTTTTTGATTTTTCTTTAATATTTTAGATTCCATTTTTTGTCACAATTGTATTTTTTTCACAGAAAAAATCATATAATTTAGCTATTCAAACACTCTACGTCAAATTCTTCTCACAAACAAATTTAATTTTTTCTCGTTTTTTGATAAGTTATTCTTATTATTATAAGTATTATAGATAATAAATTCGTAAGTATTTTTTTAGATATAAATTAATTATCAACAAAAAAATACTGATTTCAAACAAAAAAATAGACGATAATTTTATAAATTCTCCAAAATTATCGTCTAATATATTTCCATACTTTTATAATATACTTCTATATTTTTCTTCTATACAGCTATTTAAATCTCTAATTATAGTCTGCATATCCTTCTTTAAATGCATTTATAAATATTTTTTTAGCTTTTGATTTCTGAGCAGCTTTTATAGGGTTGTCATTTTCAAGCTCTTCAAACATCTTTTTAGCTTCTTTATCTATATTTGCTTCACTTCCACCGTTGGCTTTATACTCTTGACCAGAAAGGAATCCATTCTCTTTTATAGCACTTTCTAAATCAGCGTCTAAGTCCTCTCCCTTATTCCGTTTTTTAACATCTTTAACAACACCTGTTATTATATCATTTGCGTCTTTTTCCTCTGTAGAAGCTTCTGTATCAGTTGTAGATGCATCATCTGTAGTTGTATTATCCTCTACAACACTAGAGCCCTCATCTGATGTACCTCTAACCTTTGCTATATCATTTCTTGCAAGAGCCATATATCTCTTAAACTCTCCAAAATTTTCCTTAAACTTAACTATATTCTTATCGTACTTATCGTGGTTTCCTATAGCACCCTCACTAGCTTTCTTTATATCTTTATAGCACTTCTCAAGGTATTTCTGAGCATTGTACATATTATCGTAATTATATTCAAGATCCTTTACCTTAGTAAGATTCTTCTCTATATCAGCAGTCAACTTCTGAGCAGTTTTTTCACTACCACCCTTATGTCTTAACTTATCTATTGATAATATATCTTTTCTTAGCTTCTCATAATACTTATACACCTGTGTATAATCGCTAACTATTCCATTAACATTCTTATCTGTAACCTTAGTAACTAAATCCTTAGTACATCCAGTTGCAAAAACAGAAAAAGCAAGCACCGCACACAAAGCTAAAGACTTCACTCTTCTTAGCATCTCGTATCTCCTCTCTAATAAAAAATTCACATTACTATACCTATATAATTTTAAAGTATTTAAAGAAAAAAGTCTACCTTCTTTTCAGCATTTATCAAACACTTCCCCTAAAAACTTCACTCAAACACAAATCCCCCTCCAAATACATAATAACCAAAAACAAAAAAATATAACCCACTTTCTAAACTGCGCAAAGAAATAAGCACACGATTGCAAATCGCATCGACAATTCTGCAAGCGCCCCACATCATTGAAATGTGTTACATAAACATGTGGGGCGCTGAAGCCTGGAGAAAGATTGCAATATCTATTTCAAGGTATTAAAAAAGGAGATATCACAAAAACTGCGATATCCCCATATATTTCAATTAATTATTTACAGAAAGTATTTGCAACGTGTGCTTTTATTTCTTCAGCAGTTCCCATTGCTAGTACTTCATCAGCAAATTTTTTCATATCTGCTTCATTTACTGAAGTTATAAGTTTTCTTGCTGGAAGTATAGATATTGGAGACATAGAGAATTCATCTAATCCGAATCCAAGAAGTATTGGTATCATCATCTGATCTCCTGCTGCTTCTCCACACATTCCTACCCATTTACCTTCTTTGTGTGCGTTGTCTATAACCATTTTTATAAGTCTTAACACAGCTGGATTGAACTGGTTGTATAAGTAGCTTATTTTCTGGTTCATTCTGTCAACTGCAGTAGTGTACTGTATTAAGTCGTTTGTTCCTATAGAGAAGAAGTCAACATGTTTAGCAAGTACATCTGATATAACTGCTGCAGATGGTACTTCTATCATCATACCTAATTCTACATCTTTAGAGTATGCTATACCTTCAGCGTCTAATTCAGCCTGAACTTCTTTAACTACTTCTTTAGCTTTTAATAATTCTTCTAATGAAGATATCATTGGGAACATTATTCTTAATTTACCATATACACTAGCTCTGTATAATGCTCTTAACTGAGTTTTGAATATATCAGTTCTATCTAAGCATAATCTTATAGCTCTGTATCCTAAGAATGGGTTCATTTCTTCATCTAGAGGAAGATAGTCTAATTTTTTATCTCCACCTATATCAAGAGTTCTTATAACGATTGGTTTTCCGCTCATACCTTCTAATACTGCTTTATAAGCTTCAAACTGAGTATCTTCTTCAGGTAATTTATCTGAATCCATGTATAAGAATTCAGTTCTGTATAGTCCAACACCTTCAGCGTCATTTTTTATAAGACCTTCTATATCGTTTGGAGTACCTATGTTACCTGCTAATTCTACTCTTCTACCATCTAAAGTAACTGATTCTTTACCTTTTAATAATTCTAAAGCTTTCTTTTCTTCTTCGAAAGCCTGTTTTTTAGCTGCATAAGCTGCTTTTGTTTCTTCATCTGGATTTATTATAACTTCTCCAGTATCACCATTGAATACTACGAAATCTCCATCTTTAACGTTTTCAGTTATGTCAGTAAGACCTACAACTGCTGCTATTTCAAGAGTTCTAGCCATTATAGCTGTATGAGAAGTTCTTCCTCCTATATTAGTAAGGAATCCTAAAACCATTTTTTTGTTCATAGTAGCTGTATCTGATGGAGTTAAGTCGTGAGCAACTAGTACTACTTCTTCATCTAATGCAGATAAATCTACTACTTTTATTCCTAATAAGTGTCTTAACACTCTGTTTGTAACGTCTTTTATGTCTGCTGCTCTTTCTCTCATGTACTCATTGTCCATAGATTCAAACATTGCAACGAACATTTCTTTTATTTCATTTAATGCAAAATCAGCATTAACTTTTTCATCAGCTATTTTAGCTTCTGCTGCTCCAGTTAATTCTGGATCTTCTAAAACTAAAAGGTGTGCTCCGAATATTTCAGCTTCTGCTTCACCTAGTTCTTTAGCTGCTTTTTCTTTAACTTTTTCTAGTTCAGTTTTAGATACCTGAACAGCTTCTCTTAATTTAGCTATTTCAGCATCTACATCTGTTATAGTTCTTTTTTCTATAACAAGCTCTTTATGTTCTACAACAAGTGCTTTACCTAGTGCTATACCAGGAGAAGCTCCAGTTCCTTTGAATGCCATAACCATATCCTCCTAAAAGATAATTATTTATAACCGATTCTTATTCACCGAATCCTGATTCAACCATTTCTGATAATTTAGCTATAGCTGCTTCTTCATCTTCTCCGTTAGCTATTAAAGTAAATTCAGTTCCTTTTGATAAACCTAAGCTCATTACACCCATTATTGATTTAGCGTTTACTTTTTTACCATTAGCTTCTATTTCTACTGTAGCTTTGAATTCAGATGCTCCTTTAACGAACATTCCTGCTGGTCTAGCGTGTAAACCTGTTTCATTGATAACTGTTAATTTTTTTTCCATTGTTAATTCCTCCTGAAGTGTTTTTTAAATTAAATTTAAATTATATTATCTATATCTACCCCACTTTAGTGGGACATTTTTTGTCCGACGGTATTATTAAGTTCCCACTCGGCTATCTTTTTCTATTATACTACTAAATTTTATTTTTTTCGACAACTTTCATTAATATTTTAATAAAAATTTTTAAAAATATTATGTATAACATAAAAGATATGTTTTTCTTACAAATTTTGGTAGATTATCACGTCTAAAAGTATATTGATATACATAATTTACAGTATATATTACACTATTTTAAATTAGATATAAAGCAATCTACAAGAACAGATTTTCTGTGTTCTTTCTTTTGTTTAATATTAAGCCTAACTTCTTCTCTACGGAACTCTCTATAATCTATTAAATTGTCACGATATGTATCATTTATTACTGAATTAATATCGTATACTTTAACCCTATTTTTTCCATTGCGCTCAAGTGCATTTTCATAAAACGCAAAGTATAAATCTCTGTAGGTAAAATTCTTTGGCAGCGATAACAACTCGCCTGCCTTTGGAATAATAGCCTCCATTAAAGTTCTTAGATCAGGATTTCTTCTAATATTGAATACCTGGCATAAAAGCTTTATATCTTCTTTTTTCATACGCCTTATTTTTTCAAAACACATATCTTCTGTAATATTTCCGGCGTTTCTAAAATAGAATCTAACTCCATCGTACTTTTCAAAAGTTTTCATAGTATCCAAATATCCTAAGTTTATATTTTTCTGAATATGATCCCTATCTTTATTCATAGAGCCACCCAGATATTCTGACGGATACACCACTTTTAGATTTAAGTCGCTGTGTTTTTTTATACTTATTGTACCCTGTAGATTGTCCTGAATTCTAATTGCTACTATATCTTTGTAGCCTTTCTTTTCAAGCATTCCAATAGGTAGATTGTCGACAAACATTCCATCTACATATAGCTTATTGTCCATTACATTCATTTTGAATATAGGTAGACTGGCACTCGCTATAAGGTAGTCTATTAGCCTTCCCTTTGGTATATCCTCTAAAAATAACGACTGTGGGTTTAGTTTTTTATCTATATACATAGTAACCATTCCAAAGTCTATTCCCTTGTTTCTTATTTTATCCTCATCCAAAGTATCCTCTAGCATCTCCCTAAGTGGAGTAATGTCGATTCCGTCATTTTCTTTAAATGACTTCTTTATAAGAGAAAGAATCTGGTTCATCCGCTTCATGCTCAAATCCATATCCTTTAGCTTTTCATACGTTTCAAAATCTACATTTATAAAATGCTTATAATCGTATTCAAGCCATATTTCCTCCATAATACGTATATCATCCTGAACCATATATGCACCATTCAATGCACCTATTGAAGAACCTGTAATTCCTTGAAAATCCATACCCATTCCTTTAAGTGCTTTATATGCACCTATTTGGTAGGCACCTTTTGTACCTCCACCTTCAAGAACTAGACCTCTCATAATATACCTCTTCTGATGCAAAATGCATCTTATTAAAATTTGTCTTTAAAGATATCTTCCTCAACTAACAAATCTATCTTTTGTATAAGCTTATCTATATTATCCGATATATTCAGCTTTTTTTCCATAATTTTTTTGGAATATTCTTCTATTTTTTCATAATTATCTCCCTTAAAGATCTTCATTTTCATAACTTTATTAGGATAATAATCATAAATTCCCCTACTCATCTTTTTTGCATTTATTTTATAATACTTGTCGTATATTGAAGAATTTAAAAGAGCTACAATATACTCATATGAAAATTCTTCCTTGTACTCATCCTTTAAATAAAAAGAGTATACATCTGCGCTGCTGTATAAATTATCGTAATCTACAGCAAATTTATTTTCTATAGATTTATAGGGATACATAACTTTAGTTCTCTCAAATACGCTTTTTTCTCTCCCCCACTGTAGTTCATACCACTTTCTAATACACTTTAAGCACTCTCTTCTATTTTCTAACTTTTCTTTGTACGGATTTATACAATTTTCAAATATATATTTCTCATCATCCTCGCATTTTATATCATTAGAATATATCATCTTGTGATTAACTTTAGGAATTACATATTTTTCTATATCCCTACTCTTTGCAAGGTCTTTCAAAAGTTTAGGCGTTATATTTTTTAATCTATTATCGTTATTTTTTAAGATAAACGCCTTATCGCATCCAGTTATAACACCTTGAGAACTTTCCGCTATTTCATAAAGCCTATACCCTTGCATTTTTTCAATTCTAAGATACAGCTCCATATCTTTTTCGTTTGCTATAATCCAATCTGATTGCAATCTACTTGTAGATATTTTTATGCTCTCAAAATCTTTTGTATTATTCTTTATTTCATCTACACTCTCGACAAGATTTTTTCTATCATTTACATATATATACTTATCTGATTTCTTTCTATATATATTGGTTGTAGAAATTCCATATCCTTTTTTTCTCATTCGTATTATGCACGCAGAAATACCTACACAGTCAAATACCTCTGCTCCAAGAAAGTCTATAATTTCCTCTATTTCCACATTTTTTTCTAAATATTTTCTGAGCAATTCCGCAGATATACTCTCTAAAAAATATCTCGGCGTTATTAAATGGATTACTCCATCCTTTTTTAGCAATTCTATAGAGTTTTTGTAAAAGCAGAAATACAAATCAGATTTATCTCTATAAACCTCTTTATATTTATCCATTATAAACTGTTTATACTCCTTTGTAAGAAGCTTATGCCCTACATAAGGTGGATTTCCGATTATAATATCAAATTTTGTTCCCCAATCAATGTTCAATCCATCCTTATTATATATATTCATCTCAAATATACCTGTATTACACTCAAACTCCCTTAAATAAGTCGCTTTATATTCATCCCAGCTTTCTTCTTCATCCAAATCATCGCTTATACTTGGCTCATCATAAGTCCCCATAATAGCAGTCTTTGTCAAAAGCATCTTAGTTACTTCTACAGCATCGCTATCTATATCAGTCCCATATATACAATTTTTTAAAATATATCTAGGTAAATTTTCTTTTTTAAAACATTCATCACCGTATTTTTCAACTAACTCATCAGATTTTTCCTCAAAAATTTCAAGCAATCTATCAAATGCGTACACAAGAAAATTCCCACATCCACATGATGAGTCCAAAATTTTAGGATGTGGATTTTTTAGCACATCTAATTTTCCAACTGTATTATCCACTATATACTCAACTATTTCTACAGGAGTATAGTAAATTCCAGATTTTTTCCTTTTTTCTATATCTAAATTATTTTCATATAATCTCGCTGCTTTAAATTTTTCCATAATAAGCCCCTCAAAATAGATAAAATTTATTTAACTAATTTTTACCATTTTTCTCATCTAAAAACGTAAGCGTACCCTGCATTATCCCCTCAGCTAACATATCTTGGTAGTTAGGATCTTTTAGTTTTTTCATATCTGATACATTTGTTATAAATCCACACTCTACTAATACAGCTGGCATCGTAGTTTCTCTAAGTATTTCAAAGCTATTCCGAAGTATTCCTCTACTCATTATCTCTACATAAGATGCAGTCGTCTGTTGTACAGAGTTAGCAAGTTCTTTAGATCCATCTGTAGCACCATTTCTGTACCATGTTTCAAGTCCATTTGCATCGCCGTATTTTTTCTGCGCATTTAGATGTATAGAGATTAAAGCATCTGCATTTGCCCTCTTTGCAATTTCAGCTCTTTCTTCTAAGCTTACATATTTATCTTCTGTCCTAGTCATTATTACATTTACATCAGACTCTCTTCCAAGTCTTGATGCTACTTTTTTAGCTATCTGCAGTGCGATGTCTTTTTCGTATACAGTTTCTGTACTGTCAATAGATCCCTTGTCATTTCCTCCATGTCCAGCATCTACTACAATATTGTATTTCTTTGACTGCCGTTTTTTCTCATCATCTAAGTCATACTGACCTTTTACTGGTTTTGTTTTAGAATTAGAGCTATCTTCTGTTTTAGAACTTTCATCATTAGATACACTACTATCTCCAGAAGAACTTTGTGATGTAGACGCTACTTTATTTAGCGGTTTACCCTTTATCATCTGCACACCTTTAACTCCACAAAATCCCAATGCTACAACTAAAAGAACCGCAATGGCAACTCTCCCCCATTTGATTTTTCTTCCATTCTTTTTAGGTATAGACTTTCCTGCATTAGGCTTTTTTAGTTTCTTAGGCTTTTTAACATTGCTCTTTGTATTTTTTACCGTCGACTTAGGTTTTGTCGATTTATTCTTTTCTTTATTGTTTGCTTTTTTAGTCGTATTTTTATTTGTACTCTTTGGAGTTATTTGTCCAGTTTTTTTATTTCTATCTATATATATAACATTGCTTTTTTTCTTTTCATTGCTCTTGTTTTTATTTTTATTATCTTTGTTCGCCATAATATCACCTTTCTTAACATATTCCTTATTATTTTAACATTTGAGGTTATTTTTTTCAATCGAATAGTTTACATAACAATACCTTCTATTTGGATATTATGCATTAAAAAAGCAGGCTCCTCAGCCTGCTTTTTTAAAATTATAAGTCTTTTGGGATTAATTTATACTTGATTATCTCTATTTATGAGATAGGATAGTTTCTGATGTTATTATTGGATTCATCACATCATCTATAGATGCTGTTGTTCTTACATCCATTTTATTTTCTTCTTTTACAAAGTTTCTTGAAGTTATTATTGGGTTCATTATATCTTCTTCAGCTACTTTGTTTAGGTTGTCATTTTTAACTTCTTCTTTTACGAAATCTCTTGAAGTTATTATTGGGTTTAAGCTTTCGTCTATTTCTAATGCACTTACACTCTGTACTCCAAGTCCTCTTGCTACTACTACGATTGCTACTGCTGCGATTATTTTTCTAAGATTTAAGTTTTTCATGACTGTCCCTCCATTTATGTTAATGTATTTTTTACGATTTTGTTTGATATTTATTTATCTCTTTCTTTGATTATAGTTTAACAAATGTTTTGCAAAAAGTAAAGCCTTTTTTGAAAAATTGTATTAAATTTTTTTATTTTACCTTACAATTTTGATAATTAAACAAAATAGTCTTATTTACATATATTTTCAGAAAAATTAGCCATAAAAATTTATTTTTTAATGAATTTTAGACTATATTCCACAAATTTTCTGACAATTCACCCCTATTTCACAACTTGTATACAGGTCCTAAGTTGTATCTTTTTAAATATAATTTTCTGACAATTCAAAACAACTCGACTATTCTGTAGTTATTTTTTTAACATAATTTATTTCTAATTTACTATTCTTTTTATAATTTTAATTTATCTTTTAGATATTTTGAATATTTTTTATCATTCTTTTTTATAATGTGGTTATTTTTATTCATCTATTCCTATTTTTTATATAAATATGTATATTTTTCTACAATCTATTCAAATAATTATCTACATATATATAATGTAGAAACTTTTAAACTAAAAAAAGCCCCAACTACATAATCACTGTAGCTGAGGCTTTCTTTGCATCACTATATATTGAATACTTCTTTTATTTTTTCAAGCACTCCATTTTCGCTGTTCTTACCAGCTATAAATCTGGCTTTTTCTTTTAATGCATCTATAGCATTTTCCATTGCATAACTATAGTAACCACATTCTATAAGTTCTAAATCATTCATCTGGTCACCAAATATCATTATCTCTTCACTTTTTAGACCATATCTTTCTTTTATATGCTCAAGAGCCTTTCCTTTTGTTACTCCTTTTTCCATTATATCTAACCAATGAGGTCCTGATGTACATACTGTCATATACTCGCCAAATTTATCAAAATAATCCTGGCAATGTTCAGAAATAGGTCTATCATCGTATATCGCTGTTTTTAGTACATCTTCCTTAACATCTTTTAAATCATCTACAACTGTTACACTTGAGCAGTATATATCTAACATTTTTAAGAATTCTTCATCCTTACATTCTGTATATGCAGTATATTTAGTATTTAAAAGAATTTCTTTATTTTCTGCAGCTCTAGTGAAGTCTATTATATCTTCTACATTTTTTCTATCCATTGGATCACATAATAGTTCTTCCCCTTTATTTACTGCAAAAGTTCCATTCTCAGCTATAAACATCATTTTATCTTTCACTGATTCAAAAAGTGTTTCAAGTGCAGGATACTGTCTCCCACTTGCTGCCATAAATGTAATTCCCTTTTTATATAATTCATTGAAAACATGATTAAATTCTTCGTTTAATTCTCCATTATTGTCTAATAGAGTACCATCTAAATCTGTCGCTATAAGTTTTATCATAGAATACCCCCTCTTAATTTTTAATCTTTTTATAATATACCCCACCTTTATGAAATTTTCAAGAATTTTAGTTTTCAATCTATATTTATAGTTAAAAAAGTTGTAGAATATATTCTGTGACGACAATATAAGATAAAAAGTCAAAATCTATTGAATAATTCTCTGTATTCTAATATAATTATAAGATGATTTTATAATATTCTTATAAAGTCGAGATTATTTAATTGAGTAAAATTAATTGAGAAAAAAAGAATAAATTAAAAGAAAGAAGGGATTTTTTTGTCTAAACTCAGAAAGCTTGTTATACTTCTTGCGGTTCTTGTTATAGCCTTTCCGACATGTGTGTTTGGATATGTATATACAAAATTAAAAACTGTTCAGGATAGTGGTGATTACGATGCCCTGAATAGTCTGGAACACAAAAACGATAGCAACATAACAAATATACTTCTTCTTGGTACAGATGGTAGACCTGGCGAAAATGCTCAGAGATCTGATGCTATGATGATTCTTACTATTGATAACAAAAATAAGAGTCTAAAGCTTACTTCTCTTGGTCGTGATACATATGTAGACATACCAGGGCATGGAAAACAGAAATTAACTCATGCATATTTCTACGGTAAAGCTGATTTACTTATAGAAACTATAGAAGAAAACTTTAAATTAGATATCCACGATTACGCTCAGGTTGATTTCTATTCATTTATGGATGTTATAAATGTACTTGGTGGAGTAACTGTCGATGTTGAGGAAAGCGAAATAGATGAGCTTAATAAATTTATACCAGAAACATACTCTTGGTATGAACACGACGACAAAGGTAGTATAAAATACATAACTAAAGCAGGTAAACAAAATCTAAATGCATATCAGGCACTTTCATTTGCTCGTATAAGAAAAAATGATGGTACTATGGAAAGAGATAATAGACAGAGAATGGTTATAGAGGCTATGGTTAAAAAACTAAAAGGTCTTCCAATATCAAAATACAACGACCTTATGAACTCTGTTTTACCATATGTTAAAACAAATATGTCACCTGCAACAATACTTGGACTTGCAAAAGACGTACTTGCAATTGGTAACTTCGATATAACTTCACTTCAGTTCCCTCTTCATCCAGAAGGTGAAGTAAGACTTGGTAAAGCTGGTTATGTTATACCATTTGAAGAATACGAAGTAGATATATTACACGACTTTATATTTAAAAATATAGTTCCTACAAAAGAACTTATAGAAAATGCAGATAAACAGTACGGAAGAACAGATTACAGTAGTTATACAGAAGATGATTCTTCATCTAGCTCTTCTAGTTCATCTAGCTCATCATCTGATTTAGATGACGATAGTAGTTCTAGCGGAAGTTCTAGTCATTCTGGAAGTAGTAGTCATTCTTCTTCTGGTGGAAGCAGTCATTCTAGTGGTTCTAGCTCTTCTGATAATTCAGATTCTGATAGTTCTTCTGACTCTGGAAGCTCTGATTCTGGTAGTTCTTCTGGCGGTTCAGATTCAGGTAGTTCTGATTCTGGTAGCAGCGACTCTGGAAGTGGCGAAGTAACTGAATAAACATAAAACATTTGGACTGTTGCGTATCTTGCAACAGTCCTTTTTATTTTTATTACTTGAATTAGTTATAAGTCTTCTATATAATAAAAAAGTGACTTGCATATTTTTGCAACGCTATTTATAATGATAAAAGATTGATTTTTTAGTGTGATATTATTCAAATTTTAGAAAGAAGGTTTTTATTTTGGCAGATAATAGAGATAATCCGTCTAACAAGATAAGAAGGGTTAGCGCTTCTTCTAAGAATGGACAGTCTAGTTCACGTACTAATGCCTCAAAAGTTCAGAGGTCTTCTAGTCGTGGTAATTCTTCTCGTGGTAGATCTTCACAGTCTATAAACACAAATGTAAGAAGAAGTTCAGATAGTTCTCGTCCAAATCCAAGTAGAAGAGCTCCCGGTGGGCAAAAAAGGAATATCAAAAAATCTCCTATGAACTCAAATCTAAATAGAGGAAGTCGTTCCTCAGGCGGAAATAATTATGACAATATAAATAAAGAGCAACCTAAAAATAGAAATCCAAGAAATAGCGGTAGTGCTCGTGCTGCTAGAAATGCAGAGAGAAAAAGACAGAAGAGAAAGAAAATTAAACGTATAATGACTGTTATATTAGTTATTATTTTAGCCTTCCCTACTGTAGGTGCTATTTCATTTATTAAAAAGGTTGCAGATGCATACGATCCATCTATTGCTAGTGGTGTGTTTGATAATATTACCCATATAAACAAAAAGGGTATTACAAATATACTTCTTCTTGGATCTGATGCCAGAGAGGGCGAGGAAAAGTCTAGAACGGATACTATGATGATTTTTACAATAGATACCGTACATAATTCCCTAAAGCTTACATCTCTTGCTAGGGATGCGTATGTAAATATTCCTGGACATGGATATACTAAGCTTACCCACGCATATTACTTGGGTGGTGTAGAGCTTCTTACAGAAACTATAGAGGACAACTTTGGTGTAGATATACATAACTACGCACTTGTAGATTTTGAGTCGTTTATGTATATTATAGACGCTATAGGTGGTGTTACCGTAAATGTTAAGGATTCTGAGCTTGCTGAGCTTAATAAATTTATCTCAGAAACATATTACTGGTATAAGGACAAATCTCAACCTATGCAGCTTGTAGAATCTCCAGGTGAACAGCTTTTAAACGGATATCAGGCACTTTCATTTGCGCGTATCAGAAAGAACGACTCTGCATTTGAGAGAGATAGACGTCAGAGAGATGTTATACAGGCTATGTTCTCTGGTGTTAAGGCAATGTCTAAATGGCAATATCCAAAGCTTTTAAATGCTGTTTTACCTTATCTAAAGACTAATATGAAAACTACTCAAATAGTTTCACTTGGAATGTCTGTTATAAGAATGGGAAGTCTGGATATCAAACAATTTGAATTCCCTATAACAAACTCTCCTTATTCTATAGAAGGTAAATATAAAAACGCTGGATGGGTAATAAGATTTACTGAGGACTCTGTAAAAATACTACAGGACTTCATATTTAACGATAAAGAATATGTAAAATAATAAAAATAGGTTGGTATGGATATTTTCCAAACCAACCTATTTTTGCGTTCTATTAAATAAAAAAAGGCTGCTGCAAAATCTGCAACAGCCTATATATCTCTTTATTTTAGATTTTCTCTGATTTTGTTGTAAGTGTCGTTTGATATTCCTCCACCGATTCTGAATACACTGTTAGTTTTTTTGTTTTTTAGTATGTTTGACTGTTCAGAGTCTAGTGAGTTTCCAGCAACTACAATTGGAGATTTTGTTTTTGCTGCATATACACCTACACTTATTGCATCTACAAGTGGTCTATTTTTAGCAATAAATACTGGATTGTAACTTTCTGATGGATATAGAGCTTTTATTACTCTAGCATTAGTCTGATTTCTGTTTGCTCCACCTATTCTATTTCCTGATACATTTCCTGATACTATAGAGTCTATTTCTTTGATTACATTATCAGAAATAACTGCAGTTTCTCCTAAGAAATATGCTGAAGATATAGAATTTGATTTTATCCAATTTTTAACTGATGAGTTTACACTATTTTTTGAAGTAACTATTATAGGTGCTTTTTCCTCAGCTGCTTTAGATACAACTGATAATGCGTCTGCTGCACCATTTTCTCCAGCTACGTATATTTTACTTACATTTGATTTTGAGTCTATTTCTTTAGCTATATTTACAGATAACTCTTCTATATTTGATCCTTCTATTCTTTTTATAGAAGCTGATGAAACTGAACTTTTAATATTTTTTTCAGTATTTTCTCCTATAGAATTTTTTCCACCTACTATTATTATATTAGATGGATTTAGTCTTTTTAATTCATTTATAGTGTATGAACTAATCTTATCTTTTTCTGCAAGAAGAACTGGCGCATCATAAACTGCTGCAAGAGGGTTTGCTACTATTCCCTCTATTTCATTAAGACCATTTGCAATTACTACTGTTGAAGCTGAATTCCAACCTTTTTTACTTATTTTCGCAGCAGTATCATATCTATTAGCTCCGATAATTTCTGTAGAAGAAGGTAAATTTTTATCTTCTGTTGTTCCATTGTATGCCCCGTACATACTCTTTAAATCATTGTATATACTTGCATTGTTTACTATATCTCTTGCTGAGAAGTACATACTACCTTTAACAGTACTATACTGTTTATTTACATTTATCTGGCTTTTTATTTCTTTAGCTATATTCTGTCCACTATAGCTTGACTGACCTTGTTTATATATTCCTTGTCCTATATAAAGGTCTACATCGTATCCTTTTACTTCATTAGCCCACCATTTTACAAGCTTAGAGTAATCTGCTACTTTTAATCCTATTGGCCAGTATATCTGAGGAACTATGTAATCTACATACCCTTTTCTTATCCAAGTTCTTGAATCTGCAAGCATATTGTAGTATGACTGTGAACCACTAGTTTCAGAACCATCTGGGCAATCTGCAGATTTATTTCTCCATATACCAAATGGACTTACACCAAACTCACAACCTGATCTAGTGTTTACAACTGCTTTCACTTTTTTAAGAAGAGTGTTTACATTTTCTCTTCTCCAGTTATTTCTATCCTGTCCTTTTCCATATGCTTTATATGATGCATCATCTGGGAATGAAGATGATGGATAGAAATAGTCGTCAAAGTGTATTCCATCTACGTCGTATTTATCTACAACTTCTTTTACTGTTTTTACAAGGTAATCTACAACTGCTGGATTACCTGGATCGTAATACATTTTGTTGTTGTATTTTATTACCCAGCTTGGATTTTTTCTAGCTGGATGAGATGACACTAATGAATTTAAGTTAGTACCAGAAGATGTTACTCTGTATGGATTCATCCATGCATGAAGTTCCATTCCTCTCTTGTGTGCTTCCTGTATTGCAAATGCTAATGGATCATATCCAGGATCCTTGCCCTGTGTACCAGTTAAATACTTAGACCATGGATTTATAGATGATTTGTAAAGTGTATCTGACTCTGGTCTAACCTGAAGTACTATTGTGTTTATTCCACAGCCTTTTAATTTATCCATTAACTGTGTAAGTTCCTGTTTCTGCTTTGTTGCGTTGTTTTTTGTTTTAGGCCAGTCTAAATTGTAAACTGTTGATACCCAAGCTGCTCTCATTTCTTTTTCTGCTGCCTGTGTACTATTTACATATGGTATAGCACTTAAAATCATAAATGTCGACAACATAACAGCTGTTAATTTTTTTAATATCTTTTTCATTTTTTCCTCCCTTTCCAATTTTTTAATTCTACCTTATATATTTTATACTAAATTTTAAATTATATAAACAAAAGATTATAGAAAAAGCAGTAAATATAAATTTACCGCTTTTTCTATTGATTTAATTTAGTTTTTTAATTTGTCGGTTAAGAGTTGTATATTATACTGCAAATGCAGTTATAATCCTATTAAATTACACTACTCTTCTAGCAACTATCATTTTTCTTGCTGATAATTTGCTTATTTTTACAACATCACCAGTCTGTGGTGAATGTATATACTGGTCATTTCCTATATACATACCAACGTGACTTACTGAGCTTCCTCTACCAAAGAATACTAAATCTCCTGGTTTTAATTCTGATTTTGAAACTTTTTTACCGTATTTTGACTGTTCTCTTGATGTTCTTGGTAAAGTAACTTTTGCTCCATTTTTGTAAGAGTAGTACATTAAACCTGAACAGTCAAATGAGCTTGGTCCTGTAGCTCCCCATTTGTATGGTTTACCTAGCTGAGCTTTTGCTACTTTTAATGCAGCTTCTGCTTTTGTACTAGTTTCTCCAGGTATTGTTATATAAGATGAACTTACCCAACCAGTTTTTCCACTTTCTGTTTTAACCTGGTACCAACTACCTGATGTTTTTAATATTTCTACGTATGCATTTTTATATATTTTTTCAACTACATTTCCTTTTGTTGATGCCTGATCTCTAACATTTAAGAAATCACAATCTACTACTTTCCCACATTTATTTTTTGATTTAACTCCATTAGCGTCAAATCTGTATATTGTTCCTCTTACATCTCTAAATGTGTTTTTAACCATTACACCTTTTGCATTAAAGTAATAGTCTTTTCCGTCTATTGTTCTCCACATCCGCTGTGCTAGAGAATTATCATTAGTTAAATAATAAGTTTCGTCACCTATTTTTAACCAACCTCTCTGTTTTACACCATCTTTATAATAGTATGTTTTTCCATTTTCTGTTACAAATCCATTTTTAGCTCCAGCTCTTGCAACATCCGCTGTAGACACTGTCTGTATATTTTCTAATTCTTCTGCTCCTGCTTCTACAGATGCATCTGTCACCATTATCGCTCCTGATATCATAACTGCTGCCATGATTTTTGCCAAAAACTTATTTTTAAATATCTTCGTCATTAATCGTCCTCCTGTAATTATGATTCATGATTTATAGATAGTGGGTATTTTATAAATCATTTTTTGTAGCCCCTCTCGCTACATTTATAATTGTAACATAACGGTTACAACTCCACAAGCTTTTTGTTACATTTTTGTAACTATTTTGTTACTTTTTTGTTGCTTTTTGTATATTTTTGCCGAATTAAAAGGATATTTCGTCAAAATTACAGATTTTCTGTAACAAAGTAACATAATTAATTACAAGAGAAGATTAAATTGTAACAATTTCTGTAACAAAATCAGTAAACTATTTTATCTATTTCAAATATACGGGCGGAATATAATTTTATAATTGTATAGAGGGATTTAAAATAAAAGTTCCTCTTTTGCTTGGAAATTAAATATATCTATCTCCTCGACAATGCAGCTCGACTGCCTGGAGAGGAATAGATATATTTTTTCAGAGCATAAAAAGAGGACTTTTATTAAAGCCCTCTTATAAATTAAAAACTATATTTCTCTAGTATATTTTCTTAACCATTCTGTTTCTTCTTCATTTAAGTATGGAGATATTTTTTCGAATACTAGTTTATGATAGTCATTTAAGTATTTTATATCATCGCTATTCATAACTTCTGGAACTATACCATCTAAGTCAAATGGTATGTAAGTTATTGGTTCTAAGTACATGAACTGTCCGTATTCATTCTGTTCTCTCTTACATACTAGAAGTTCGTTTTCTAATCTTATACCGTGAGATCCTTCTATATATACACCTGGTTCATCTGTTAATATCATTCCTTCTTCTAATGGATGAGTATCTCCAGCTCTATATCTCCATCTGAAACTTGTTGGAGCTTCGTGTATATTTAATAAGTATCCTACACCATGTCCAGTACCGCATTTATAGTCAAGACCTCTTTCCCATAAAGCTTTTCTAGCTAGTATATCTAAGTTCATACCAACGCATCCTTCTAAGAATACAGAGTTTGCAAGACGTAAGTTACACATAGCAACTAGTGTAAAGTGTTCTTTTATAGTATCTGATACTTCACCAAGTACGAATGTTCTTGTTATATCTGTAGTTCCTTCCCAGAATCCAGCACCAGTATCTGTTAAATAAACACTGCCTTCTCTAAGTCTTACATCTGTTTCTGGTTTTGAGCAGTAGTGCATCATTGCAGCGTGATCTGCATAAGCTGATATTGGTTCGAAGCTTGGTCTTATGAAGTTACCCATTTCTTCTCTTAATTCATCTAATTTTTCAGATGCACTCATTTCAGTTATTTCCATAGTTTCTACGTTTTCTTTAACCCATTTCATGAATTTAACGTGAGCTACAGAGTCTTTTATCTGAGCTATTCTCATGTTTTCTATTTCTTTAGGATTTTTTCTAGCTTTGAATAAAACTTCTGGGTTTCTTTCTTCAACTTTAGCTACACCTTCTGGTATGTTGCTGTATATAGCGTAGTTTAATCTAGCTGGGTCTATAAGTATAGTTTCTCCAGCTGGTATTTTTTTAGTATCTGCATAAACGTCGTTATAAGGGTGAACTGCTACACCTATTTCAGCGAATTCTGCTTTAAGTTCGTCGTTTAATTTAGTTTCATCTATATATAGATCTACTCCATCCATTTTAACTACCATATAAGATAATACTAGTGGGAAGAAGTCTATATCATCTCCACGCATATTAAGTGTCCAGCATATATCATCTATAGTAGCAACTGTGTGGTAAGTAGCTCCACATCCTCTCATATATTCACGAATTCTTTCTATTTTGCTAGCTGCACTTTCTCCAGCGAATTCTTCACCTAATTTGAATGCAGGTTTTTTAGAAAGCTCTGGTCTATCTGTCCATACTTCATCTATTAAATCTACTTCATATTTTATAGTAGCTTTGTTTGATTTTATTATTTCTTCATAGCCCTGTCCATCTCCCATAGCTACTACTCTACCGTCAAATCCTAAGCAATTTCCTTCTACTAATGTAGATTTTAAGTATTCGTTTATTGTAGGTACTCCTGGTTCAGCCATTCTCATAAGTTCTACACCAGATCCTTCTAGCTGTTTAGCAGCCTGAGTGAAGTATCTTCCATCTGTCCATAATCTAGCTTCGTCAAGAGTTATAACTGCAGTACCTGCAGAACCTGTAAACCCTGTTATAAATTTTCTAGCTTTGAAATGTTCTCCTACGTATTCACGCTG
>OFMU01000194.1_pt1 | contig 46053 bp, 63 predicted proteins | sample 1541861 | NCBI WGS metagenome assembly OFMU01 (sample SAMN04209238, study PRJEB22552) | human gut metagenome | biome: gut; material: feces | host: Homo sapiens | place: USA: Oklahoma
CACGGTGAGGAATGATATGGTCGACCACGGTCGCTGCCGTGAACCGTCCCTGTGCTTTGCACCGCACACACAAAGGATGCCGGCGGAGGTACGCCTTGCTGACACGTTGCCACTTGCTGCCGTAGCCACGCTTAGCGGCAGACGGTCTGTCTGGATGCAAGGGCTGATGCTCTGCACAATACAAACCGTCTGTCAGATTGGGACAGCCGGGGTGCTTACATGGTTTTCGTGCCTTCCTCGGCATTGTCTCCACCTCCTTCGGGCATAACAAAAGCCGCTGGCGTAAACCAACGGCTCTATACATGATCTTCTATTATACAGTATAGCACAGAAACCCATGAATATCAAGTCTTACGAACTCTCATCAGCTCTCAACTTTTGGACGGCTTTGTCACGCAGGCGGTAGATGTGCTGCACGCTGTATCCGAAGTCGGCAGCGATCATGTTCCAAGATTTGAACTCCAGATAACGCTTGCTCAGAAGGTCACAACAATCGGCATCATCGACCGCCTTAATACGCGCTTCCATGTCGGCAAGCAGCGCATCATACTCACGCTGGGTTTCCTGAATTTCCTGTTCCAGCGCCATGATCCTGAAAACGGTGCCTTCCATCTTGCTTCGATCGGGTGACACGGTTCTCGGCATATCATTGATGCCGCTGCCGTTCATACCTTCGGCACGCTGCCGCAACACTCGGATTTCGTGAATCTTCCGGTCGATACGCCTGCGGAGTCGCTGTGCCTGATCCCAGTATTCTTTCATGCAAATTCCTCCCTCATCATTTTTATCAGTCTCTCGCCGTTCATATCCGACATGAAGTCAAACCACTGCGACCGCAGGAACTGCTCACATTCCAGTTTCGTGATGATGTCATTTGACTGTAGCACCTCCCGGTAATCCAGAAGGCACTGCTTGATGATTGCTGCCGACAGTAATTTGTATCCTTCATTCATTTGAACCTTGCTTTCACCGCACGCATCATTGCGGACTGCGTCCTGTCTTTTGACTGCAAAGCCTTCATGATCTCCTCGTCGATTGTGTTAACCGTCATAAGATGCTGAATCACAACAGATTCTGCCCGCTGTCCCTGTCGCCACAGGCGGGCGTTGGTCTGCTGGTATAATTCCAGCGACCACGGCAGCGTGTACCAGATGATTGTGCTGCCACCGTCCTGCAAGTTCAGTCCGTGACCTGCGGAGGAAGGCTGTATCAGCGCCACTGGAATTTTTCCTGCATTCCAGTTGGCGATATCCTTGTCGGTCTTGATTTCGCGGCAGTCGAACCGCTTACAGATGCGGTCGCGTTCGTGCTTGTACCAATACGCGACCAGCGCGGGCTTGCCGTTCTGCGCTTCCAGCAGATCTTCCAATGCATCCAGCTTTCGCTCGTGCAGCTCGATGATATTGCCGTCGTCGCTGTAGATGCAGCCGCTTGCAAGCTGTACCAGCTTTCCGCACAGGACGGCAGCATTGGCAGCGGAAATATCCTCATCCTGCACCGGCAGGACGTAGTCGCTTTCCATCTGCTTGTAGGCTTCATATTCTTCTTCGGAAAGCCGCACCGGATCAGAGACAGACAGCAGCTCCGGCATTCTCAGGTGGTCGGTAGTTTTCATGGAAATGCTGATGTCGGCGATCTTGCCGTAGATCTCCTTTTCGACACCTTTGCGGGGCGTATAAGTGAAGCCGTTCCAGTCTGGTGTGAAGTATGCATCACGGTACTGTCCGATTCGCTTTCCCAGACGCTCTCCCTTATCCAGCAGGCGGAACTGCGCCCACAGATCCATGAGACCGTTGCTGCAGGGTGTACCGGTCAGCCCGATGATACGCTTTACAAACGGACGCACCTTCCGCAGCGCCTTGAAGCGCTTAGACTGGTGGTTCTTGAATGATGAAAGCTCGTCAATCACCACCATGTCGAAATCGAACGGCATCCCGCTGTCCTCAATGAGCCACTGCACATTCTCGCGGTTGATGATGTACAGATCGGCTTTTTTCCGGAGAGCCGCAAGGCGCTGGTCGCGGGTGCCGAGAACCAGACTGTAGGTCAGCCCTTTCAGGTGATCCCACTTGCCGATCTCTGCCGCCCATGCATTTTTGCAGACGCGGATTGGTGCGATCACCAGCACCTTCCGGACGTCGAAGCTGTCGAACATCATGTCGTTCAGTGCCGTCAGGGTGATGCTGGTCTTGCCCAGCCCGCATTCCAGCAGGACTGCTGCCTCCGGGTGTGTTTCGATAAAGTCGATGGCGTATTTCTGGTAGTCATGTGGACTGTATTGCATCAATGATCCCTCCAATCTGTTCAGGGCTGTCCAGCACAAAAACCAGAAAACCCATCCTCCGCAATAGTCTGTGACGAGACCACTGCAATGGTCGCGGCGTTTTCCCCGGTGCCTTGACTTCCACGAAACCGATTCTGCCGCCGGGGAACATCACCATGCGGTCGGGCATCCCGTTAAAACTTGGGGATACGAACTTGACCGCCAGCCCGCCTTTTGCTTTGACAGCTTTAAAAAACTTCGATTCTACGGTTGTTTCACGCATTTTTACTCCTTTCTGGTGCAGGTGTCGAAGGTCTATTCTATAACTTTATATATAGATATTTTTTCAATTTTTTCTACTATAGAAAGTTTATGATATGACCTTCGACACCTGCACCTTTTAGTCCAAAAAGCCCAAATCTTCGTCGCTTTCCTGCTCTTCCGGAAAATCATCTGTTTTCAGCATCAACCCAAAAATCATGATCCCGTTTTTCAACTTCTTCTTGTGGTACCCGATCTGCTCCAAAGCTGCATAGAAATCTCCCGTACTGCGGGTGTATTCATGCATATTGATGCAGTAGGTGCGGTAAGCCTTATACAGCTCGCCGGACTTCTCCTGATAAGCTGCTCCGATGACACAGCTTTCCTCCAGAAACTTTCCGAGCCAGTCATTGTCCTCGCGGTAGGCAGCAACAGCATCACGCACCACCTTCGGCGGCTTGATATTGAAGCCTTCGGCGATCACCATACGGGAGCCTTCAATGATCCAGCTCAAGATCGCACCGCCTGCATGGTCAACAAGATAGTCGGCAAAGTTCTTAATGTCGCTGTCGCCCTCGATTTTGGCATTGAACGGGATAACAATCAATCTGCGCCACGTTCCCGCATCAGAGGCACCGACCTTCGGCAGGTGGTTTGTATACAGCACCAGCGTGTGGCTGGGGATAAAACTGAACGGTGCTTTATACTTTTTCTCTGCATACACCGCATCGGTCGAACAGAGCTGCTTGATGACCGAGGTGTTCAGGCGCATACCTTCCTCCAGCTCGGCAGCAATAATCAGGCGCTTGCCCTTCAATTCTGCCATTTCGGGCTTCACATTTCTCTTGCAGCCGACCGTCAGCGCGTCGGCAGACATATTACCAGCATAGCTGCCCAGCACACGGGCAATCGCGTTCCAGAAGGTAGACTTACCATTTCTGCCTTCTCCGTATGCGATAATAAGTGCTTCAATATACACCTTGCCGATGACCGCCATGCCTACGATGCGCTGCACATAGTCAATCAGGTCAGTATCACCGCAGAAAATCAGGTCGAGCGTATTCTTCCAGATGTCCGTGCCTACATCGTCCGGAGAAACCGTCGTAACCTTCGTGATGTAATCCTGCGGATCATGATCCTTCGTGCCGGTCAGTCCCTCCGTCAGGTTGTAGGTGCAAAGCGGCGTATTCAGCAGGAAGGGATTGCTGTCCAGCTCGTCCGGCTGCTTTTCCAGTAGCGGCATAGCAGCTTCCATTGCAGGCTTCAGGCTTTTCATATTGCGGTACTTCATGACGAATGCGTAGTAGGTCTTGGCGGTCTGGTAGGCACCGTAGGCTTCCGCCTGATCGCTGGTCATACCCTCAAGCAGCTTCTTGCCGCCTGCCATCGCCGTTCCACGGGAGATGCCGAGGTCTTCCAAGCGCTGCAGCGCCGCCTCGATCTCGTTGCCCGCTTCTTCGAGCTGTGCATCTGTATGTTCCATCATTGCCGCGATCGGGCGCTGGCGGGATTCCATCCAGTAGATCTCGTTATTACGCAGAAAACCGGTCGCTTCCGTATAGCAGACCTCGCCCTCATACACCGCTGCAAAAGTACGCGCCTCACCAATATCCGAGAAATCATCCGGGCGCAGACTGCCGCCTGTGTATTCGTCGGGCGGGATATAGTCGGGAGCAGACGAAACCTTCTTGTAAAACTTTGAAGCGCTCGACCAGATCTTGTCCAGCTCCTCCTGATCCAGCGGCGGATCACATTCGGCAGCTTTCTCCAGAAACTTCGTATAGGCAGCATCGGTCACACCAAACCGCTTGACGAGCTTTCCTGCATAATGCGACATAGTAGCGTTGCGCTTTCCCTGCGGAATCGCCGCCTTTGCGGTCAATGTCAGGAAGTCCTCAATGAACAGGCTGCCTTCATGCCACAGCACCTCGCTGCCGGGGGAACCATAGAGGAATCGTGCGGCATCGAGCGCATTATCATCAAAGAACGGGAATGCCGCGTGGATCTTCCGCTTGAGTGCTGCATAGGAGTCGGCATCGTGGATCAGGTGGATCTGGAAATATACATGGAAACGCGGTCTCGCCGACACTCCGTTTTTCGCCTTCATGTGATTGCGGCTGAACACAAGGATATACGGCACATCCGGGAGCAGTTCATCCAGAAGCTCCGGCGTGATCCACTTTGCCGGATCGTCGCTGTGATCGTTGTCACAGTCCATCGGGATATTGTCCGAGAGAATAAAGTTGTCCTTGCTGCGGGTGTTATTCTTGTATTCCGCACAGACGTGGTCGCGGCTCTGCACCTTTGCCATATCCGCCTCCGTGGTCACAACGACCTTATTCGGGTAGATGCAGTTTGCCTTGTTGTGCAGGCAGTCAGCCTGATAGATTGTTACTTGCATACTTCCTCCAATTCCTCCGTAAAATAGCGGATTTTCATTTTCTTGCGCTTTGCCCGTTCGATCTCCGCCTTCATGCCGGAGCTGATTGTTTCACCGAACACCCACAACTCTACGCACTTGCTCATCAGCACCCAGTTCATAAAAATGGCTGTGTTGCGTTCCTCCGGGACATTGTCGTCCATGAACTGCGTAAAGTAGATATGTGGCGTGATTGGCAGGTAGTGCCTGTCTACAGCGAAGCGGCTGTATCGGCGTGCGTTCTCAACATTCCTCTCCGTATCCCCGGAATAAGGCGAACAGATATACACGACCGGACGGAAGGCAGCAGCCTTCGCCGCCACCTTCTCCTCCTTCTCGATGCGGGTAAGCGCTTCATACTCGGTTGGGCTGGAGTAGCCCTCACTGTTACGCTTACTTGCCATGACCGAGCCTCTTTCTCGCGCAGGCGTTGCAGAGCACCGAAGTGCCGTACATATCGCCAATACCGTCAGCGAACACACAGGACAAGTCAACACTGACCTCCTCGCCACAGTCCGGGCAGGCACAGAATACATTCTCGTCGTTGAGCTCCACTCTGACCTCAAGCTCATCGGTCTTCTCTTTCACATAAAACATAGCTCAGTCCTCCTTCTTTCTGGTCGGGCAGTCCTCACAGCGCTCTCCGTTATCGTGCGCCTTGCAGAGATCACCGCAGTGCGGACACTTGACGTAGACATTCTCCGGCTTGACCAGCCTGCCGCTGATCAGCGCATAAAACCATTCAATCGTGTATTTCATAACATCAGTCCTCCTTGAGCTTCGCTGCGTACCATTCCAGATAGCGCTTTCTTTCGTGGAAATCTGGGACTGATACAAGCAGACCGATATCGACCTTCTGCAGGATTTCCAGCAGGTCAATCTGCTCCTGCGTCAGATACGGGCGGATGCTTGTTTTCTTCTCAATGCCGTGCAGAATACGGAACTGCTTTGCAGTCATGCCGATTGCGATGCGGTTGAGCATATCGCACTCGTTGCTGAAGTGGTAAGGCTTCGGATCGTCCTTAAGCAGGCGGATGTTCTCCGTCAGCAGTGGGAATTCCTGTCTCGCAGACACCAGCGTCTTGATGAATGCTTCCATCTCATTGAAGCGGCGGATATACAATTCCTTGAACTGCGCAGCCTTCTTACCACGATAGCCCATTGCAAGAAAAACAAAACCGTCACGCGTCATCACATAGCAAGGCTGCTTATGCCCCTGTTCGTTGATATAAGTCGACTCCCCAAAATTGGAGAGTCGGAATTCCTCCGAACAGTCAAGCTCACGGATGTCACGAATTACATGATCGTGACGCTTCTCGAAGAACTGTGCCACGAAGCGGCTGTCGACTCTGGCGGTATCGCGCTTATCAACGAACACACCGTAGTCATCCATTGGAATTAATGTTTGCATAATAAAAACTCCTCTCGGTTTATAGTCAGAGGTATTCCTCTATTATCTCATTGGAAAGCAGACAGCCGTTTTGACGAAACGATCAGTCTTTTTTGTAAAATTCGCATTCATATCCGTCTGCCCGAAGCAGCAGTCCCTCTGCCCATGCAGGCGTTCGCGCCATCTGTTCGCAGATCACCTCCAGCGATACCCCCATGCTGCATTCGATAATCATTTCATCATGCACCGTCGCAACGATAAAGCAGTGCGACAGCGTCTGCATGGAATACATCAGCAGATCGCGGGCGACCGCCTGAACAATGTTTTCTACAAACTTCGGACCGTAGCTTTCCAAACGCTCCCACTTCTTCGCGCTGCCTACGCCCGTATATGTTACCGATTCGCCGCCGAACTGGTTTTCGCCGATCTGCGGGTGTGCGTAGCAGAGCTTTCTGCCAGATGGCAGCGTGATAAACAGCATCTTGCTCTGGTAGCTGAAGTGCAGACCGTGTGTTTCTGTTTCACCTTTGCTGCGGATTGTCTGCTTGACGGCATCATCCACATCCCACCACAGCCGGACAATATTCGGTGATGCATTACGCCAGTCCATTACGATTTGTTTCAGCTCTGCGTCAGACAGATTCAGATCTTCGCCGCCCATTGCTTTCATGGCACCGACGGAGCCGCCATAGCCACAAGCCAATTCTGCCACCTTGCCCTTCTGCCGCAAGTGACCATTGATACCATGCTTCACGACCGGTACACCGAACATCTTTGATGCAGATGCACAATAAATGTCCTCACCGGCGGCAAAAGCGTCCATGCGCCACTGTTCTCCCGCAAGCCATGCAATGACACGGGCTTCAATAGCAGAAAAGTCGGCGACAATGAACTTGTATCCGGGCTTCGGGACGAAAGCGGTACGGATGAGCTGCGAAAGCGTGTCTGGGACGTCTTCGTAGAGCATTTCGACCTCGTCATAATACCCGTGCTTCACGGTCTCACGTGCTTCGGTCAGGTCGGGAATATGATTCTGCGGCAGGTTCTGCAACTGTATGATGCGCCCCGCCCAGCGACCGGTACGGGCAGCGCCATAAAAGCTGAACATTCCACGCGCACGACCATCCGCACACATAGCGATCTGCATCGCCTGATATTTCTTGACAGAGGATTTGGACAGCATCCGGCGCATTTCCAGAACCGATTTCACGGGATCTTTTGCTGTTTTCAGCAGCTCCTTCACGCGGGCTTTATCCAGACAGTCGGACGGGCAGCCCTGCTCTTCAAGCCATGCCAGAAGCTGATATACAGAATTCGGATTGTCAATTCCGGTCAGGCGGCGCATATCTGCTGTCAGCTTCGCCTTTGCCTGCGCATCCAGCGTGAGTGCTGCATCGACCAATTCATAGTCAATACGAATACCGCGATCGTTGATCTCCTGATCGAGATAAAACTCCTCCCAGATAGAATCGGGAACCGGAAAGCGGGAAAGCCGACGGTCGATCTCCATTTCAGCTTCTACATCGCGCTTGTTATATGCCTTGAAAATTGTCCACTTTTCCGGCGCATCTACCGGTGTGTGAAAATGCGGCACGCCGTTCACCGTTTCGTAGGGTACACAAAAGTATTTAATGAGAGCTTTGCCCTCCGTCATTTTCTGCTGTTCAATATGCAGCGCCTTGCCTGCATCTGCAAGTGTAGAAGGCAGCGCCAGCGTGCGGCAGTGAATCATGGTGCAATGCCAGCCCACCGGCGAAAGATAGTCACTGACGGAATCTTCCGAAATACTGTAGCTGCGGAAAATCTCCGGATAATGCGTGCGCAAATACTTTGACAGGCACACTCGTTCAAACTGTACATTGAATGCCTGCTTGATGACGCTTTCATTGACCAGCGCGTGCAGCACCGCATCAGGGAGCGTTTCACCGTTTGCCAGATCATAGGTCTGTACCGCGCCGCCGTCTACGGAAAGGCTCACCAGCGTGATCGCAAAATAGGGAGAATCTGCATAAGCATACACACCGCATTTTGTCAGATCGCGGTCACTGCGTGTTTCAATATCGATTGTCATATTATTCATAACATCACATCCTATAAACCCACCCGGACGGAATCCCGTCAGTCGCCCTCCCGACCTTATTTGTTACTTGCGCTTCTTGAAGGTATCGACCAGCATATAGATAGACATGATCGTCCAGCAGGTCATTGTGATACAGCCAAGAACCGAGATAATGATAGAAACTACTGTACTCATGGCGACCTCCTTAAGACAGGAAGTCGTCATCATCATCGTCCATGTCAGAGAAATCATCCTCTGCACGGGACTTGCCACCGAGGGGCTCGCCGTCGCGGAGCTTCTGGAGATTGTTCAAACCGCACGCGATGCCCTTGTTGCCGTTGGTGTTGAAGGCGTAGAAGTTGATACTTGCACGACCGTAGATACCGGAGTAGAGCTCGCTGGTATCGAGGATCGGCTGGCAATCAGCGTCCACCACACCGGGCTTGGTAGCGCTGTTGGCATTGATGAAGTAGCAGCCTGCATAAGCGGGATCGTCCGGGCGCTCCTCATCGCCGTCACGGAGAGGTGTCTTGAGCGCCTTGAGGGGCGGCACGGACTTGCCGTTGCCCTTGAGCTTTGCCTGACCTTCCTCGTAGGCTACCTGAATTGCAGCCTTGACCTTCTCGACGGTCAAGGTATCCGCCTTCGGGATGATGAGGGACACGCTGTACTTCGGTGTGCCGCCGTTGATTGCCTTCGGTTCATTGACGATGAGGTAGCTGAAGCGGGTGTTCTTGCCTGTAACGACCTTTGTGGGATTGATAATCTTTGCCATGTTAATCTTCCTCCTGAAAATCATTGATTGTCCAAGCCGGACGCTTGTCCGACTCCGGTACGAGTGTGGGTTTGCCCTGCGGCTTTTCGATCAGACTGCCGAGCAGGGCGTTGAACTTCTTGCTGCCGAGCAGCTTGGTCATTGCGGTCACGCCCATGAGCTTTCGCTCGTAGGGATCGTAGCCAGCATCGGTGACGACGGCTACGACGGCATCGGGATTTGTGTATCGGCGGTTGCTTCGTCCCTCCACGACCTTGAAGCCGGGGAACTGTTTTCCGCTGATTGCCTGTTCGAGCGCATAATCCTTCACATCATTCACCCAGCCGATAAAGGTGTCGGCTCGGTCAAGGATCATGCTGATTTCGTCGTCGGCGAGAGTGTCAGGAACGGCGAAGTCGTACTGCGCAAGCTGCAGGTTGTATTCCGCCCGCTTCCGGCAGGTCGCCTTGATTTTACAGAACTGACAGTGTTTGCCAGCTTTGTATTCACCCTCGCCCTGTGCTGCAAGTGCCGCAGCGGGAATGAGAACATCATCCGCCCAGCGGAGCAGCTCGTCCTTCGTGACTTCCGCCACGCTGACGTTATTCCTGCGGGGCTGAAAGATGCACATCCGGACGGTCTGAATGTCGTAGAGTGCCTCAAAGAGATTCAGAGCACCCAGCGCATACATACGCATCTGTGAATTGTTCTCCGCATCGACGAGGACGCCAAGCCCGTACTTGAAATCTACAATGGTCATGGTGCCGTCGGCGACAATGATGCAGTCGGCAGTGCCGAAGCTCTCTGCTACCCAGCGGGTGAAATCGAGCCGCTGCTCTACCATCACCTGCGGATCGGGACAGGTCTGCTTTGCCGCCGCCACCTGTTCCATGATGAATTCACAGTAGGCATCGGAGCATTCCGCCATCTCTTCGTCGAAGTATTCCAGATCATCGGTGGGATCACGCACCTTATATCCGAGCGCCTTCTTGACCTTATACTCACAGAGGGCGTGTGCGTCCGTGCCTTGCTGTGCGTAGCTGCTGCCGGTGTCCGTCTGTGCGGCGTTCTCCATTGCCGAAGGCGGGCAGTTGATCCAGCGTTCGCTGCTGGATGGTGAGAGGATTGCGTGTGTTCCGGGCATTACAATCCCTCCGCTTCTGTCAGCACAGCGGCGTAGTCGCTTTCGGCAATGTCTGAGAGCTTGGTCGCACCGTAGCGACCGATCAACTCCTTGACCTCCGCCGTCTTGCCGCTGCGTGAAATCTCTGACAGGCGGCTGCGGAGCTCTACGAAGGTGACGGTCTGCTGTTCAGGTGTCGGCTGTTCCTTCGGTGCAGGCTCCTGCGGCTCGTCTACGGCAGGATCGTAGATCGTCTCGAACGTGTCGAGGTAAGCGTTAGTGGTCTGTGCTGTGTACTCCTGCAGCGCAGCAGTAAGGGCAGCAAGCGCGTTGATGATTTTCATCATGGGTTCCATTTTTCATTGCCTCCTTTGTCAGATTTTTTGCCAGTCTTTTCGATACGATGCTGATAGCAAGCAGCGTATCTATCAGTTCGCGGGTTTTGCTGTTCACGGTTCATCACCTCCTTCTACTTCCCATTGGAAAGCAAGTGTCCATTTTGACGAAGGATTTTCAAAAAAATTCTTCAGTCAGAATCGTGGTCACTTTTTTCATGCGGGAGAGAAGTGTGGTGCGAGGAATATCCAGCTCCTGTGCGATCTCTGTATCTGACAGACCGTCCTGACGCAGTTCAAAGGCATGAAAGATGCCGGGGGCAAGCTCGTCCATTCTCTTAATAAGGGCTTCGAGCAGAAGCTGATCTGCTGCGATTGCGGCTGTATCCGCCGCCTCATCGACCATCTTGTCCAGCATGCTCTCCTCATCGCCCTCTTCGTTTGTTTTTGGACAGTCGAGGGAGACCGTATCCCCAGCACGGTGATACTTGCAAGTCCAGCAGTCCATATCGCAATAGCGGTAGTCCGCCTTCGGGCAGGTGCAGCGACCGTGGTTCTGCTGTGTGCGGCGATATGCGTTGATGTCACGGTAGTAATTGTCGTGTTCTTCTTTTGACACTTCGATTGACCTGTTCATTGACCTCAGATAGATTTTCATAAAAAATTCCTCCATTGACTTTGCGAATGGAGGAATCTCAAGCTGCAAATGGGCATGACAAATAGACCGCAGCTCTGAAGGATCACTCCATTCAGAATTGCAGCCGTCAGCTCAAATGACAGCCGTGCATATTAACTTTTCCCGCTACAGTCCGTTGAGCAGCCGTTGATCAAGCGACTCAGACTGCGCGGAAGAACAGTTTTATGTCGTATTCAGGACGTATGTCTTTGGAAACACTTTGAACTTTCAGTTGAAACTGTGCAAATGGCACAAGTTTTCCGTCTGCATTTGTGCAGGATAACAAAGTTCTTGTCAAGGATTTAAAAACACCTTAAACCGTCTGGAACAAACTGTGCTTTTGTGCTATAATGTTTAGTAGGATTTGATATGAATCGGTTTGAGGCACTCGCGCCTCACCTTGACTATATTCATTATCGCATATTTTGGATTTCATTGTCGGAAGCATTCGGAAATGTTCGGAAATAATCGGAAATTTTCGAAGCCTTGTGAAAGGGTGCGTATGCATGAACTTATTGGAGTTAATTAAACTACTAAACATGAACTATTCTGGAAGTCTCGATGAGTACGGATTTTTTATGGAGTTGATTGATCGCTGCATAGGTGAAGACAAACAGAATCCTTTTAGTGGTATCGACAAGGATACTGTAGAGCGCGGCATCCGTGGACAGAATGGATTGAGCAAGGCGAAACTTAAGAAGGTCAATCAATTTCGTGAAGTTGGTAGACTGGCAAAATACATTGAGGAGAAATATCCAGAAGATAAGATATATCTTATGGAATCTCAAATCAAGCTTCAGGTTCCGGATTTTAATCCTGATGAGGCTGATTTTTCCTATCCATGCGAGGACTTGTTTTTTCAATTGCTCGATGTCTACATAAACACTACAAACAAGCGCTCAAAGAAGAAGCAGGAGAGTACTGCACTTTCTCCTGATGATATTACGCTGATGACTGAATCGCCGGTGCAGCAACCAGTTGTTCAACAATTCGTGCAGAATCAGTTCAATATTTCGCAAACCGGTAATGGAATCAATATCGGTCATGCGGATACTATTGAAATACGAGACGGTAAGGTGGTGACCTTAAAATGAGTGATAAGCAGCTTCCGGCAGATCCCGCATCGCCTGTAGTTCCTGCAGTACCAAGAACATATAATATGGAGCAGTCTGGCGATGGTACAAATATTGGCGTAGCGCAGAGCGTTAGTCTTATCGCAAGCGGTGAAGCAGGGATACAAACCGGAACCATAGAAAATGTAAATGTCAATATCCAGAGTATCTCTGTTGCACCTCCGCTCATTACACCGCAGCCTAAGATACAGCCGCAAATGGTCGAAATGGATCGGACACATTACAATCTATTTGTGACATATGGTATCGATTGGAGAAATCCGAACGAGACAACATTTAAAGTTGAACCAGATCGTGTGCTGACCGGATATATGGAAGATAGTGTAAAGGCTGAATTTTCAACTTTGACGGATGAAGCCATTGCGCGTATCAAACGGTTTCCGAGCATTTTTGCAAATGAAAACAATGCCTTCGGACATACGGATGAGGAGCAGATTCTCGCCTTTGGCTTTGTAAAACAGATTAAAGTTCGTCGTAATGGCGTAATGATATATCCAGAAATCCGATGCTATCTTCCGCAACAACGACTTAACGAGGCACTTTTTGAGCTGGATATAACCGGGACAGATTCATTTAATGAGTTCAATCGTATGCATTGGAGCATTAAGAAAATAGACCTGATAGCTGAACTTCAAGAGTTGGGTTTCAACCTGTAATATAGCGAGGTGTTATAATGGATACAAATACTGAAAATGATGTCCTCGAAAGATGGGTAAATCTTGAAGAGGTAGCGAATTATCTGAGCGTCAGCAAAGATACAATCCGAGCGTGGATTAAACAGGGCAAGATACCTTTCTATCGCGCCGGAAAAATGTACAAGTTCAAAATATCTGAAATAGACGATTATGTGAGGAATGGTAAGATCACAGAGTAAAGGAGACAAGAGCTATGGAAGGAAAAATGCCAGCGGTAATCACGTCAATCACACTGAACACCAGAACATATCATAATGTTCTTATAGAGCCTACGTTGATCAACTTCTTCTATGGGAAGAACGGTGTGGGCAAATCAACCATAGCTGACTGTATCCGTTCTGGAGCAGGCGTTGTTCCGTCGCTCTCTGAATATGAAGTTCTTGTTTATGACAGAACATTTATTGATAGTAATATCCGTGCTGAAGGAATGTCTGGTGTCTTCAGTGTCAACGAAGAAAACATCCGAATTCAGGAAGAAGTCAAAGAAAAGGAAGCGGCACTTGAAAAGCATCGTTCACAGCGTACAGAACTTAGCTCGCATTACGATGAACTGCAAAAACAATTGCCCGCTATTCAGTCAAAACTGGAAACAGATTGCTGGGGAGCATTGACAGAGTTCCGTACCAATCTCTTCCCGGAGGCTATGAAAAAGAAACGCAATAATAAAAATGGATTCATCGGTGAACTATTAAAAGTAACCGCCCCTGCACAACACGAAGTTGATGAAATGCGCTCGATTTATGAAGCAGCATTTAGCACAGATTCGACGGCATACAATAAAATGCCCAGTGTATCCGTGGTTAGGATTGAGCAGATTGCTGGCTATGATTTACTTGCAAAAGCAATCACCAGCCGTGCTGACACCCCATTTGCTGAGTTTGTACGAGCCATTGGTTCAATAGATTGGGTTCAGTCTGGTCATGAGCATTTTTCTGAAAAAGCTGGCGATCGCTGTCCATATTGTTCTGGTAAACTGCCCGAAAACTTCGAAGAACAGTTTGCGTCCTGTTTTGACGATGCATATGAATGTGAGCGAAGCGCTATTATTTCTTTCCAATCAAATTATGAGCGTTTAATGCAAGCAGCACTTAACATACTGAATCAAAATCTCCAGCATCCATTTCCGCGTAATGACTTCTCTGTCTATACCGATAAATTGGAAACCCTCAAGGCTAAACACGAATTAAACAAGAGCCGCCTTTCGGAGAAAATCAGCTCTCCGACGACGAAAGTACAGCTTGAACCAGTTGCTGAACTGATGGAGGAACTAAACCAGATTATTCAGAAAATGAATGCTGCCATTGAGGAGAACAATAGTATTATTTCAGAGCGCAAGTCAAAGCAGGCAGAATGTACTGAAATGATATGGGAACATATGGCTTTTGTGACAAAGGCATATGTCGAAAAATTCCATTCAGATATCGCAGAAGTAAACGGTCATCTTTCAAAGTTGAAGAAATCACTGAATACACTGGGGACGGCTATAACTGCCTTGCAGAACGAGATTGCCAAGCTTTCACTTCAAATTGTAAATGTTGATGCAACCATGAACAGCATCAACGATATGCTTATAAATGCAGGCTTTCAAGGATTTACCGTAAAGAAAAAGCGTGGAGAGCCGAACAAGTATCAGATTGTACGTGATGACGGCTCCACAGCTCGTGGCTTGAGTGAAGGCGAGAAGAACTTCATTGCATTTTTGTATTTTTACCATAAAATTCTCGGAAGAGAAAGAGCCGACAGCGAATTCAAAGATCGAATTGTTGTCATAGACGATCCAGTCTCCAGCATGGATAGCTCGGCGCTCTTTATTGTCAGCTCTATTGTGCGCGAGTTGATTTCTATCTGTCATAATAATGGGTGTGCCGAAAAGCACGATTCGCCGCGCTTCATCAAGCAGATATTCATTCTGACACACAACTCCTTCTTCCACAATGAAGTATCATATAATCGTTTGGATACAGATGATTTCCATTGCGTCAACTTCTATCTGATAAAAAAGGAAAACAACACATCAACCGTTGTCCACTGTACAAAAAAAGATGCTTTTGGAAGAACCCCAGCGATAGAACAGAACTATACTCCTGTGTATAATGCCTACAGAACATTGTGGCGCGAATATAAGGAAGCGTCCTCGCCAATTGTTCTGAAGCAGGTTATCAGGCAAATTCTGGAGTATTATTTCATTCAGATATGTGGTTACAAGGGAGAGCAGCTTTCTGATCTGATAAAAAAGGAACAGGACTTGTTTATTAAGCAGAATTCAGATGGCACTGAAAACCGCGACCTTTTGCTTGCTGTGGATTCATTGATGCATTATGTAGGGGCAAATATCCACGGATTGTCCGATGGCTATGATTATATTGATGACTCAGCCGACATGGAAGGTATAAGAGAGACATTTCAGCAGATTTTCACGGCTATGAATCAGCCACAGCATTTTGATATGATGATGCAGTCTGTTTAAAAAATCGACAGGAGCGATGGAAATGGAAATATTTAACAACACAACTAAAACTGTAGGCGATGATATAAAAGCCATCGTTCGTCCCGGTGACAAGCTATCGATCGCCGCCGCCTGCTTCTCTATCTATGCATATCAAGAACTTCGTGAACAGCTTGAATCCTGCGAGGAACTGCGTTTTATATTTACTTCACCGACATTCATCGCAGAAAAGACAAAGGCTGAGCGTCGTGAGTTCTATATCCCGCGTCTCGGCAGAGAACGCAGCCTTTATGGTACAGAATTCGAGGTGCGGCTCAGAAACGAGCTGAAACAAAAGGCTGTCGCCAAAGAATGTGCTGATTGGATGCGGCGGAAGGTACGATTTAAATCGAACACCACCCGCGAAGGAATGAATAACTTCCTGCTTGTAGACGGTGCCGAAGACACCTATACTTATATGCCGATGAACACATTTACTACTGTTGATCTCGGCTGTGAGCGTGGTAATAACCTCACGAATATGGTAACCCGTCTTGAGAACCCTGCAAGCTCAGAGTTTTTACGGATGTTCGATTCGATCTGGGACGACAATGACAAGCTCACTGATGTTACAGAAGATGTTATTGAAATGATATCAACTGTTTATCAGGAAAACGCTCCGGAACTGGTCTACTTCATGACTCTGTACAATATCTTCAATGAATTCCTTGAAGATATTTCTGAGGATGTTTTGCCGAATGAAGCGACCGGTTTCAAGGATAGTGTAATCTGGAATAAGCTGTTCCATTTCCAGAAAGACGCAGCACTTGCAATTATCAATAAGCTGGAACAGTTTAACGGCTGCATTCTGGCTGATAGCGTTGGACTGGGTAAAACATTCACAGCATTAGCCGTTATCAAGTACTACGAAGGGCGTAATAAGAATGTTCTCGTCCTTTGTCCCAAAAAGCTATCCGAGAACTGGATGACATATCGTGGTAACCTGATTAACAATCCATTGGCAGCGGATCGTCTGCGCTATGATATTTTGTATCATACCGATCTGTCTCGTGATAGTGGAAGCACTGTAATAGGACTTCCAATTGTGAGTTGACAAGGGAAACGTAAAAAGGTTGAAAAGGGTGGAAAAGGGTGGAATTGAATTGGAAGGGGTAAAAAGTGGCGAAAATGCGTGATGTTTTGGGTGGAATGAGATAGAATTGGAAAAGTGAACGAAAATTGAAGTGTCAAAAAAATCGCTCGGAAAATGAGGAAGTCCTCTGTTTTCCGGGCGATTTCGTTTTTGTGTTCAATTTTTGAGGGCAGCGTTTTACAGGCGTTTGAAAAGTGTTTGAAAGCGTTCAAAACGGCGGAAGATCGCCGTTTTTTTGCTTTTGTGGTTTTGAACGCACTGTTTTAGACACAGGTGACGTTTTGAAAAAAACAAGCTATAAAGGGGATGCGAACTTGCGAACTTTTTTGTGAAGAGATGCGAACTAGTTCCTACCCCTCTTTTTTTGCCTTATAATTTTCCTCAAAATCATATATCAAGGTTAGAAGTTTTGTTCGTTCTTTAAGCGGTAGATCATTTAATATTCTTGCAACTTCCTTTACAAGTTCATCGTCAGGAGCAGTATTCGGATTCTGCATATTTATTGTTCCTGTTGAGTGATTACCTACAACACCATTTGTAGAGTTACTAATGTTTGAAATAGAGGCATTCTTTGTTTCTGATCCAAACAAGAGTCGATCTGTCGGTACATTTAAACGCACTGATAGTTTCATTACTATTTCACTATTCGGCATAGCCCCTTTTTTCCAATTAGAAATAGAGCCTTTTGCACCACCACATTCAGCGACTAAAGGCGTGATTTTTATCCCTCTTTCATCACATATTGCTTTCAAATTATCATAAAACATACAAAAGACGCTCCTTATTTTTGGTCACAATTCACATAAATGCGTTTTAGTGAACTTTTCTTATTGACAAGCCCATTTAAATGGGTTATAATATTAGCATACCAATACAACAGGGTATAAAAAGCCTTATGATAATTGTACCACAAAGTAAGGCAAAAGTAAATGAAAAGGAGGAAAAAATATGAAAGTTATTGTCAAGCGGATTCCATGCAGAAAAAAGCCTGCTCCAGATGCAGCGGAGCAGGCAAGGATGGAACAGGAACGGAATGAACGTGTTTGGAAAGATCAACTGAAATATAAGGAGGAATACGACCTTACCGAGGTTTCAGTTGAAGACATAGAGGATTACATTGCACACAGCACCCATATTGATGAAAATGGGAACAAGAAAATCCTTCTTCCGAAGTCTTTTCTTCTTCTGTGGTTTCTGTCCTTTTAATCTTCATCTAATGCAAACAGTGCATACTGACGGAAAAAATCAGAATCAGATTCTTCGCATTCCATCTCTGTGTCTCCCAGTTCTTTTAAATATGCTGTTGATTTTTTCACTGTGGACATCAGATTGCTAACCACTTCAATTTCGGTGATGAGAATCAAGCTTTCTGTTTCATAGGGTATCCCAAAAGACAGGCTTAATAATTCTACAAAACGACGAAGTTTTTCTTCTTCCAGTTCGGATAAATGCCCTAGATTTTTCTCCAGATTCCGTATTTGATAAAGCTTAAAGCGACATATATCTGCATTGCCAATGATCTGACTAATTGACATTAATGACAGCCGTTTTGCAATTTCACTTGCTTTACATTGCATCAAGAACAACACCTCCTTTCCTGCTCCATTATAACACAATCCGGCAGGAAATACAACAGATTCGACAGGAATCGACAAGATATTCCGACAACATTTTGAAAGGAGCGATTTTTATGTTACCGAGAATTTTGCACACCTATTACTGTGTGACTACAACCTATTCGCCCACTGGAAAAACTGTCCGTCTGACAACGGTGCAGACCGGCGACAAGCCCAACAGCAGCTACTGTCTGGACGGGAAGCAGAACATCTATCGGGACTACTTCACCCAGCGGCTGATCGCAGAGCAGTTCGCCAAAGCCATGGGAGGTGATACAGAGTGGACGTGACCGAGAATCCCACGGCTTTGCAGATCGTTGCCAGTGCAAGGTTTCACGGAAGGGATGCGGCGAGCATCGGGTATCTGTATGACTGGTATGATGCTATCCCGGAAATGCTGGAAACCAAGGAAGCACTGAAACAACGTATTCTGAAAACCAACGGCGTACACAGGAAGGATGATGAAAAATGACCCCGAAGACATTCGGCAAGCAGCTGCTGGAGATCCGCACCACGCTGGGACTGAGCCAGACGGAGGTTGCAGAGGCGGCAGAGGTATCCCAGAGCTATGTTTGTCAGCTGGAACAAGACAAGTTTGTGCCGAGCATCACGGTGGTGCTGCGGCTGGCAAAGGCACTGCGTGTGCCGGTGGAGCGTCTGCTCCCCACAGAATCGGAAACGAAAAAACGGAGGTATGCTTCATGAAAGGACTGCATGAATGGGGCGGAACGCCGCCCAGAAAGTCACAAAGACTGCGAAAAACCGTGCGGCAAATGAAGAACTGCGGCTACACAGACTGGTCGATCCTCCACGAGATCCGCACCAGCGACTGTTCCAAAGCAGAGCAGGACAGGCTCCTGAAAGAACTGCATATGGAGGTGCATGTGCTGTGAAGGTGATCGAAGATGTGCAAGACAAGTACGGCAACTACTGCATCATTTTCAAAAGCACGAATCTCAGGCTGATCTACGACTGGCTGCACACGCACTACAGCGGAAACGGCTTCAAGTTTGCAATCGTAATTGACCTGAGTATCGACTATGACTATGAAGAGCCGACAGAAACACTGGTCTACTTCCTGGACGAGATCACCGAAGAAGTGCTGGACTATGCCGGATTGAAGCTTACAAATGCAGATGCAACATAAAAGCCGAAACAGCGGCAGAGAGCCGCTGTCTGCCGGAACTGGTCTACCGGCACTGATGATGGCAGACCGGAAAGGAGGAGCTATGGACTACTTATCAGTAGAAGAAGCAGCAGTCTTGAAAAACTGTTCTGCAAGGTATATCCAAAAACAATGTAAAAACGGTGTTTTACCGGCAGTGGTGCAAGAGCATCCGCAGAACCATAAACCCTGTTATCAGATCCCGGTCTCCGCATTTCCGGAGCCGTTGCAGGCGAGATATTATCAGCAAAAGCGGCAGGAAATGGGCGTGATGCCCACGCCCATTTCGGCGGAAACGAAACCACAGAAGCCGAAGAAAAAGGCAAAAGCCGTGCGGCAAATGACCATTGAGGACTGCACCGCACAGCAGCGGCAGGAGATCCAGATCTGGACAGCAATTCTGCTGGAATGGCACGCCGGACGCATCCAGTACAGCAGGAAAACCGACTATGACAAGCTGTATGTGGGCAAGTGTCAGCTGGAGCACCCAGACCTACAGGTTTCCACGGGGATCTTGTACCGCAAATGGAACGCCTATCAGGAGCATGATCTCGCCGGTATGCTGGGGATACGGGGCGGCTGGAACAAGCACAGCAGCGGTATTCCCCAGGTCGTGTGGGAGGCGTTTCTGTGGTTCTGGCTGGACGAGAATCAGCCAACTGTCCGAGCCAGCTATCGCAATGTGATCAGCTGGACAGAGGATTTCCACCCGGAGCTGGTGGCTTGTATCCCATCGGAGCGAAGCTTTCGGCGGCGAATCGACAACGATGTGGCAGAGGCAACGAAAATTCTGATGCGTGAGGGCGAAAAGGCGTTTTCTGACCGCTGTATGCCGTACATTATCCGAATGTATGACCAGCTGGAGCCGAATGACGTATGGATCGCAGACAACCACACACTGGATATTCAGTCTCTGGACGAACATGGCACCATTCACCGCCTGTATCTGACGGCATTTCTGGATGCCAAGTCCGGCGTGATCACCGGCTGGAACATTACGGAATCTCCGGATTCCCAGTCCACGATCCTGGCACTGCGGCACGGCATTCTGCGGTTCGGCATCCCGAAAGCGGTGTACTTCGACAACGGTCGGGAATTTCTCACCCACGATGTGGGCGGAAAAGGACACCGCACCCGAAAATCTGACCAGGATGTCACAGAGCCGCCCACCATTTTGCAGCGGCTGGGCATTGAAATGCACAACGCCATTGTACGAAATGCGAAAGCAAAGCCCATTGAACGAACATTTTACACGGTCAAGAGCCAGTTTTCCAAAGCGTTCAGCGGTTTCTGCGGCGGCACGATCCTGGAACGTCCGGAAAGCCTGAAACGGCGAATCAAGAACAAAGCCATACCGCAGGACTACGAGGTCAGAAGCCATCTGGAAACGTGGATCGACGGCGAGTACAACTTGCAGGAGTACGGCGGTTCTGAGGCAAAGTACCGAGACATGAGCCGTCTGGATGTCTGGAACGAGGAGATCCGGTCGATCCGCAAGGCAGCGGATGCAGAGCTGAATCTGATGCTGATGCGATCCACCAGAACCCAGAAGATCAAGCGAAACGGCGTGTACATCACTTTTGCCGGTGAAAAGATCTGGTACATGAATCCGGAGGAAACCATTCTGCATCTGGGCGAGGAGGTCTATGTGCGGTATGATCCGGCAGACCTGAAAACCGTCCGGCTGTACAACACCCAAGACCAGTATCTGTTTACCTGGGAGCTGGCGGATATCCTGCTGATGGACTATCTGACCTCCAATCCGGAGGAGATCGCCAACGCAGAAATGATGATCCGCCGCACCAAGAAGTTTGTACGGGATCAGGTCAAGGGCATCACCGCCGATCTGACCAACACACAGCGGATCGATTCTCTGGATGCCACGATCCGGAGAGCCGCCAAGGCAAAGGAAGAACGATTCCAGATCCGGTATCCCAAGACCATCGAACCGGTACGAGCCGGAGAAACGAAAGAAGAACACCGCATGGTTTCCGGCAGCGAAATGATCCCGGTCACCATCGACCTGAAAAAAATGCGGCAGAACGCCCAAAGACGAAAGGAAGAATAACACATGGAATACACAGAGCATCAACAGAGCCTGCTCCGCAAGCTGGAGCAGCTGCAAAAGGACGAAGGACTGAGCCTGTCTGCATTGTCTGCCCGTCTGGGCATCTCCAAGGGAGCACTCTCCCAGCTGTTTTCCGGCAGCTATCAGGCAAATCCGCAGAAGATGTTTGCGAAACTGGAAAGCTATTTCGGGGTAAAAGATCAGACCAGACAGACCTATCAGGAATCCGGCTATGCAGATACCAGCATCTCCACGGAGATCTATGACATCATCGGTGTCTGCCAGATCAAGGGCGGTCTTGCCATTGCCGCCGGAGATGCCGGCATCGGAAAGACCAAGGCAGCACAGCACTTTGTGGCAGAGCACCCGAACAACAGCGTACTGATCACGCTGAATCCCTGTCTGACCAGCATCAAGTCCCTGCTGCGGCTGATCGCCGACCGCATCGGTGCTCCCATGGAACGCTCCAGAGATGCCCTGTGGTATTCCATCCGGCAAAAGTTGAGTGACGGCACGGTGCTGATCTTTGATGAATCCCAGCACCTGCCGCTGAAAACCATTGAGGTGCTGCGAAGCTTCTCCGATGATTTTGCCGACCACGGGCAGACGCTGGGCATCTGTTTCATCGGAAATCTGGAAACGGTGACACGCATCGGCAGCAAGAAAGCAGAGTTCGCACAGATCGCCAACCGCACCAAGCAGAAGAAGCTGTACACCCGTTCCAAGATCCAGCGTGAGGACATTGCCAAGCTGTTCCCCATGCTGAACGGACGGCAAAAGGAAATTGATTTTCTGTTCCGCATCGCCCAGACACCGCAGGCTATCCGTGGCGTGGTCAACCTGTTCTCCAATGCCTATGACAACGAGGACTACAGCTATGAGGGACTGGTGGCAATGGCAAAGTACATGGATATGGAGGTCTGAGATGAAAAACGGCAAACGCCCCACCAAGGCACAGAAAAAGATCCTGGCATTCTACGGATTCCATCCGGAGGACTGGCTGATCTCCAAGAACACCAGCACAGAGCTGGTCATTCTCCACCGGTACACAGAACGCACCAGACATATCCCGAAGCATCGGGATTCAGAAATCACATAATCCCCCCTGAGAGGAGAAATGCTCCTCTCGCCTAATGCAGCCAAGGACGGTGACAAGCCCGTAAGAGCCTGTTTTGCATCTTCTCGCACGCATCTTGCTTGCATATTTTCCGCCATATTTCACAAAAATGCTCGTGAATACATCAAGTATTCACTCCGCTTTTTGTTTCATCTGACGAAAAATCTGACAACGCAATCTGCATACGTCAGATGCAAAACACGCTCTAAAAATGCAGAGTCGGCAGTTTATTTTCATACATTTTCATACAGGAGGTATTTTTATGGCAAAAGCAAAACTGACACTGAAACAGGAGGCAGATATGCTCTCCGCCGTCAATCAGATCAAGGAACTGGAGGCAGCCGGCAAGCAGCTGAAAAAGCAGGCAGACGAGCTGCGGAGTCAGGTCAAGGCGATGATGGACAAGAAGCATCTGGAGGAAATGGACGTGGGCAATTTTACCGTGCGGTATACCACGGTGGTCAGCAGCCGGTTCGACAGCCGTGCATTTCAGGAGACACACCAGGCACTCTATGACCAGTACTGCGTTGCATCGGAAAGCAAGCGGTTTACTATTTCGTGAGGTGCGGCGATGACGAAGGAACAATGGGAAACCGCAGAGCAGAACCTGCAATCATCCTACCGCATCGTAAAGCTACAGGCAGACGGCTACACGTTGTCTTTGCAGACACAGCGGTACAAGATGCAGCTGTGCATTGCGGTCTATGTTGACGGTAAAATTCAAGGAAAATGGCTGACGGAGGACTGTGAGATCCGCAGAAAGTTCTTCCAGAAGCACAAACACAGTATACTCACCCGAAAGGAGCAGGAAAAGCTGAAACGGGAACGGAAAGCTTTTCGGGAGAAGGTACTTGCCAACAGCATTTGCTACACCTATTCGCCCTACTGGAGTTCTTTCCGTTCTCTGAAACGGCATCTGTGCCAGAACTGCACGGACATCACGTTGTGTGAGGAGGTGGAAGCATGAGAAAACCAGCAGACACCGGAAACCGCTGCTTCGACCAGTTTTGGACAGCATATCCCCGAAAGGTGGGCAAGGAGAAAGCCAGACGGGCATTCGAGAAAATCCAGCCCAGCGAGACGGAATTGCAGCAGATGCTGGCGGAGCTGGAACGGCAGCGGAAGGTCTACCACTGGGGCAAAGAGAACTGGAAGTTCATTCCGCATCCTGCCACATGGCTGAATCAGAGAAGATGGGAGGATGAGACCATTGCCGCAGAAGATGACATTCCCGACGATGACCCCTACGGGGCTTTCGTATACTGATCTGATGCAGATGCGTGTGGATGCGTACAATGCACAGTCCGGCACGCTGACCGGCTACGACTGCAAAACGTGCCGCAACAAGGGCATGATCGCAGAGATCCGGGACGGCTATGAGGTCATGTGCCTGTGCAGCTGTATGAAAACCAGAGATACCCTGCGGCGAATCCATGAATCCGGTCTGGAATCCCTGCTCCGCATCTGCACATTTCAGAACTACACCGCAGAGCAGCCGTTTCAGCAGCATATTCTCCAATGTGCCAAAGCGTACCTACAGGAACGGCACAGGTGGTTCTATATCGGCGGTCAGACCGGATGCGGCAAGACACACATCTGCACCGCCATTGTGGGCGGCATGATCCGGAACGGTTTTTCGGTGCGGTACATGGTGTGGCGTGAAGCGTCCAATCAGCTGAAAGCTGCTCTGACAGACGGCAGCTATGCCGCACAGATCGCAGCGTACAAGGAAGCTGATGTGCTTTACATAGACGATCTGTTCAAGACCAGCAGCACCGCAGAGGTATCCGGTGCAGATGTGCGTCTGGCATTTGAGATACTGGACTATCGTGCCAGAAATCAGATGCTGACGATCCTCTCCACGGAATGGCTTTTGCCCCAGCTGCGGCAAATTGACGGAGCAATCGGCGGCAGAATCATTCAGATGTCCAAAGGGTATGCGTTTGAGATACGCCCGGACAACCAGAAAGATTATCGGCTGAGGAAGTGAAGCATATGGCAAAAGGACAAACCCAGACACTGTACAGCCTTGCTGCTGTGCTGGGGCTGGTAGAATCGGGAAACAAGGAAGACCCGTTCCACATGATCGTCTACCGTATCAGCGGCAAGACCTCTGTCCGGGAACTCACCCCACCGGAGGCGGCAGCGGTAGAGGCGGAACTGCGGCGGCAGCTCCGGGAGCAGCGTCCCAAAAAGAAAGCGGCATCCCCGGAGTATCCGGGAAAAATGACAGCCGGACAAAAGGCGTATGCCTGGCGGCTGCTGTACGATCTGGCAAAGCTCTCACCCTCTGCGGTGCCAGTGGGCGAACGCATGGCAGGCATCGTCCGAAAGGTATTGCAGGAAGACCCCTGCCCCGGTCATCCGCTGAACTGGGTCAAACGGGAGGACGGGGCGAAACTGATCGAGGCACTGAAACGGTATCTGCGAAACACAAAGCGAAAGGCGGCGAAACATGACTCTGGATAAACTGACCATGGAACAGCTGCACGGCAGTCAGCTGGAAATTGCGGAGGTCATCGGCATCGAAGCGTACCGGAAGCTGGTCGCCAGCTACGGCGGCAGCAGCATCTATATCAGCAAGGCGGATTCCGTGATGAACGGTCTGAGAGATGCGGAGATCTTCCGGCGGTTTGACGGTTCCAATTATCTGGAACTGGCACACGCCTTCAATCTGGCGGAGAACACCATCCGGGACATCATCTACCGCCAGAGCACCGACCGGGAAGCACACCAGATGACGTTCTTCTGAACCTGAAAATTCATTGAAATTCCTGAAAAATCTGCCTTATTTGCAGCACCGTTCTTTTCTGTGCTATCATTACAGTAGAAGTAATGATAGCACTTTTCTTTTGGGGAGGGAGATGCAGTGACACAGGAACTGATCCTGTTTATCATCACCACGGTGATCACCGTGATCCTTGGGATCATCGGCTATTTTCTGAAACGCACCATGGATCGCAATGACAAGAACGAAATGGCAGTGCAGGAGCTGCGTGACAATCTGCTGACGCTGTCGGACAAGTACGCCACCAAGGCAGAGATCCGGGAGATCAAGGCATCTATGGAAAAATTGTCGGAGAACATCGACTACATCAAGGAACACACCACCAAGAACGAGGATTTTATTCGCACCATGGCAAGGCTGGAAAGCAAGATCGACAGCTATTGCAGCAAGTAAGGAGGAACGGCATTGGAGCAGGCAGAAATGATAGAGCGAATCCGGCAGAAGGCATTTTTCAAGAATAACGGCATGGTGCTGAAAGCCGTGAATCTGCTGCGTGACAAGTTTGTTGCATTGACGGACATCCGCTATGCACTGGAACCCAGTATGACCGAGGCGGAATTCCGGGACAGCATCAACTATCTGACGGAATCCGGATATATCCGGCTGCGGCACATGGATTCCAAGGCGTGTACGACACTGGCAGATACGGCAATGGAGCAGCTGGAAGCCAAGGTATCGGCGGACGGTATCAAGATCATTGCCTGTGTCCGCAAGGACGAATGTATTGACGTGTGAGGTGCTGCATGGGACGCAGAAAGCATTCTAAGATCGACAATCTGGAACCGGCAGTCAAGGAGACCGTAGACGAGATGATCAAGACCGGTGCCTATTACCGGGAGATCGTGGACTATATCCAGTCCCACGGCGTGAGCATCTCTTTGGCAGCGGTGGGAAAATATGCGAAAAATCTCATGAGTACGCTGGACGCACTGCGGCTCAGTCAGGAGAACTTCCGGGCGATCATGGAAGAAACCGACCGCTATCCGGATCTGGACATGACAGACGGCATTCTCCGCCTGCTCTGCAATCAGATGCTGGATGCCATCAACAAGCTGCCGGAGGAACGGCTGTCGGAGATCGACTTTGACACCCTGTCCAAAAATGCCGTGGCACTCACCCGTGCAGTGGCGTACAAGAAGAACGTGGACACCAAGACACGGGATCTGCTGGAAAACGGTGCAGAGCAGTTCAAGGATCTGATCTATGAAGCCATGGCGGCAGAACGACCGGATCTCTACAAGGAAGTCAAGAAGTTTATCAAATCCAAAGCCAAGGAGGGAAAGGCATGAGTATGTATGTGGTACAGGTGAAGCCCGGCACAGATCTGCAAGCAGCGGTGCTGCTGCGGAAAAGAGGGCATCTGGTACGCTGTCCGCAGCGAACCATGGACATCCGGAAGAACGGGAAATGGAACAGTATCACAGAACCTGTCTTTCCCGGCTATCTGTTTCTGGAGGAAGAAATCGACCGGCAGAAGTATGACAGCGTGGTACAGTCAGACGGCGTGATCGGATTTCTGAAAGTGTCCGGCTGTACGCTGGGCAAGCTGCAGCCCCACGAGGAAGCATATATCCGGTGGCTCTGGAACGGCGGCAAACCCATTGCCCCGTCCCGCATCTATACCACATTGCAGGGGGACAAGATGGTCTTGTCCGGCGTGCTCCGGGAGTATTGGAACAATGTGGTGCGGCTGGATCTCCGGCAGCGGCGTGCCCGTGTGCGGCTCTCCATCTGCGGACATGACTACACGGTCACACTGCCGGTAATCGGCATTTAAGAGCGTGTGTGAAACAAATCAGTATGCCTGTCGCTGCTGTGGTTGATTCGTCCCACAGGGTGCGGTATATGGTATAAAGGCAATACTTCTTGCAGCTCTTTGTGCGGTATTGCCTGAACCCCGAACGGAACTTTTCCAAAAAGATTCCGAATGGCGAAGCATACCCTGTTTAAGAACGTTCAGAGGGCGTTTAGAATCGTTTGAAGATTTTTCTGCGAAAAACAACACCCAAAAAGAATACACGCAATATACGGGCGTACAGCGTCCGTATTTTTTTGACCATTTTTTCTGAAAGGAGTGACTGCAAATGAACAGCCGAAAGAAAAAGAGCATCCACCAGCTGGCGGACGGTATCCTGCAATTTGAGGACAAGCGGAAATCCATTCCGCAAGCGGACTTTACCGATTTGCAGACGTTCCTCTCTGCCTACCTGAATACCCCGGAGCCGAAGAAACGGAAAAAACTGGCGGAGGAATTCCGGAAACGGCACATGGAGCTATACGAGTTCCTGCAAAGCAATCCGGATCTGATCCGGGCAGAAACCAAGATCACCGCCACCCTACAGGCGGCGGCATCCGGAGCAGCCGAAGAAGAGGACAACGGACAGATCACCAATCTGTTTGAGAAATTGCAGGAGGGACTGGCATGATCTATCAGACTTTTTCTCCCAAGCAGATACAAGCCATGCTCTGGTGGGCAATGCCGAAATTCCGGCAGTATGATGCTATCATCTGTGACGGATCTGTCCGTTCCGGCAAGACCATGGCAATGAGCATCGGCTATCTGCTGTGGAGTATGCGGAACTTTGACCATGAGACATTTGCCTTTTGCGGCAAGACCATTGACAGCCTGAAACGCAATGTGGTCACGCCGATCCAGAAGTGGATGGCAGGCGTGATGCAGCCGAAGATCAACCTGTCCAAGAACTATATGGACGTGGAATGGCGGGGGCATCACAACCGCTATTATTTTTTCGGCGGCAAGGACGAGAGCAGCTATGCTCTCATTCAGGGTATCACCCTTGCCGGTGTCCTGCTGGACGAGGTGGCACTGATGCCCCGTTCTTTTGTGGATCAGGCAACGGCGAGATGCTCTGTCACCGGTTCTAAGATCTGGATGAACTGCAACCCGGACGGCAGCGAGGAACACTGGCTGTACAAGGAATGGATTGACAGCGTACACGGGAAAGCCGGCGAAAAGAACCGGCTGCACCTGCATTTCACCATGGAGGACAACCGTGCTCTCTCTGTATCTGTCCGGAAACGGTACGAGCGGATGTATTCCGGTGTGTTCTATGAACGGTATGTACTTGGCAAGTGGGTCATGGCGGACGGTCTGGTGTATCCGCAGTTCCAGAAGCTGCGGCACGTCATTCCGGACACTGTGCCGGATGTGCATTCCGGCGAGTTTTATCTCAGCTGCGACTACGGCACACTGAACCCGACCTCTGTCGGCTTATGGCACCTGTCCGGAGACGGCTATGCCACCCGAATCCGGGAGTACTATTATGATGCCCGAAAAGAGGGACATTCCCGAACAGACGAGGAGCACTACGCTGCACTGGAACAGCTTGCCGGAGATATTGCCCCCTATGTGCGGTATGTGATCGTAGACCCGTCTGCCGCCAGCTTTATTGAATGTATCCGGCGGCACGGGGTATTTCGGGTGCGGGAAGCCAACAACAGCGTTCTGGACGGCATCCGTGACACGTCCACGCTGCTGCAAGCCGGACGCATCCACATCTGTGAAGGCTGTACGGATATTATCCGGGAATTCGGGCTGTACTGCTGGGACAATCAAGCCAAAGGGAAAGATGCTGTGGTCAAGACCAACGACCACGCCATGGACGATATGCGGTATTTCGTCCGGACGGCGATGCAGCGGACGCTGCGGGAATACCGGATGCCGCCGGCAGATGACAACGAGGAGGTGATGCCATGATCGATGCAACCCAGATCGCCGCAGCCATGCAGGTGCCCTGCCTGCTCAGCGGCGACATGATACAGCAGATGCAGCTGTGGGAGGAACTATACTTGAACCGTGCCGGCTGGATCCGGAACCGCATCCGTTCCTGTCACATTCCGGCGAATATCGCACAGGAGCTGAAACGGCTGACACTGACGGAATTTTCCGCCACGGTACACGATGCGGCAGAACTGGAACAGGCGGTCAGCCGTGTGCTGCCGAAGCTGCGGCGGAAAATGGACTTCGGGCTTGCCATTGGCGGCTTGCTGCTAAAACCCTATTTCACGGCACAGGGCGTTTCGGTGGACATTGTGCCGCAGAACGCCTATCTCCCGGTGAACTACACGGACGATTCCTGTGATGCGGTGGTGTGTCCGGAGGAAATTTCCATCGGCAGGGACTATTTCACCCGTCTGGAGCTGCACGTCTATTCCCGGTTGCGGCAGACACACACCATTCAGAACCGCTGTTTCCGTTCTGCCAGTCCGGGAACACTGGGCACAGAGTGCAGTCTGGATGCGGTGCCGCAGTGGGCGGATGTATTGCCGGAAAAGGTGTACGAAAACGTACAGCGTCCGCTGTTCGCCATTTTTCAGACACCGGATTCCAACAACATCGATCCCACTTCACCGCTGGGCGTTTCGGTCTTTGCGGATGCCGTGGACTTCATCCGGGATGCGGACGAGCACTGGGAGCGGATCCTGTGGGAACTGGAATCGTCCGAACGTGCCATTGATGCCACCGAGGATCTGTTCCGGTACAAGGACGGCAAGCCGGTACTGCCGAAGGGCAGAGAGCGGATGTTCCGCAGCTATGAGAAAACGGACGGGCAATCCTTTATCAATACCTTTTCTCCGGAAGTCCGGGACACTGCCTATTTCAATGCGTTCAATCAGATCCTGCGGCGGATCGAAAATGCGGTGGGGCTTTCCTACGGCACACTCTCCGAAGTATCCGATGTGGAGAAAACCGCAGAGGAAGTGCGGAGTTCCAAGCAGCGGAGCTTTTCCCGTGTGAAAGACATTCAGGAAAATCTGCGGAACGCACTGGAGCAGATGCTCTATGGGATGCAGTTCTATCAGGACTACTACCGCAGTCAGAGCAGCCCACCGGTCAAGGCAACCTTTAACTTCGGGGATGGTGTGCTGGAAGATCCAGACGTGGAGTACCAGCGGCGTGTGCAGATGGTACGGGACGGACTTCTGAAACCGTCTCTGTTTCTGGCGTGGTATTTTGACTGCTCTGAGGAAAAGGCAGCACAGATGATGCCGGAGCGGCAGGATGACGGCGGTTTATTTTCCGGTGGTGAGATCTGATGCAGAATTATGAGCCGGATGTGACTCAGCTGCTGGGGCTATATCAGCAGCTGGAAGATGATATTGTGGCAGACATGGTGCGGCGGATGCTGCGTATGGGGTTTGTGTCAGAAACCACCGCCTATCAGGCAGAGGTGCTGCAAACTGCCGGTATCCTGTATGATGACATTTTGCAGATGATCGCAGACCGGACAGATGCCAGTGTGGCACAGGTTCGGGCGATGTTTGAGGATGCCGGTGTGCGGACGGTGGAGATCGACAACGACACCCACGAAGCAGCCGGCGAAGCTCCGGTGGACATCCGGCAGGACGGCGGCATGAAACAGGTGCTGGATGCCGGATACCGGAAAACACTGGGAACCATGCGGAATCTGGTCAGCACCACGGCGAACACCACGCAGACTGCTTTCCTGCAAGCCTGCGACCGGGCGTATATGCAGGTGTCCTCCGGAGCGTTCAGTTATCAGGATGCCATACGCATGGCGGTGCGAAATCTGGCGGACGGCGGAGCATATGTGACCTATCCCACCGGACACCGTGACCGCATTGATGTTGCAGTGCGGCGGTGTGTGCTGACGGGCGTGGGACAGACTGCGGCGGCAGTGGCGAAGAAACGTGCGGAGGATTCCGGATGCAAGTACATGGAGCTGACAGCACACGGCGGAGCAAGACCGGAGCACGCCAGATGGCAGGGGCAGCTTGTCCAGATACAGGGCAAACGCACCAGAAAGGTCATTGACGGGCTGAAAGTCTTTACCCTGAAAGAGATCGGCTATGGGGACGGCAGAGGCTTTAAGGGCTGGAACTGCCGGCACAACTGGCACCCGTATTATCCGGGGCTGTCCACGCCGAACTACACGCCGGAGGAGATCGCCAAGCTGGACGAGAAAAGCATCTCCTACAACGGCGAAAAGTACACGGCGTATGAGATCAGCCAGATGCAGCGAAAGGGCGAGCGGAAGGTCAGAACACTAAAGCGGCGAGCGGCAGCGTTGGAGGAAGCGGCGAAGAACACAGATGATCCGGTGTTAAAACAGGGTTTGAACGATGATTTTTCGGCGGTTTCTGTGCGTTTGAAGGATGCGGAAAAAACGCTGAAAGACTTCTGCCAGCAGACCGGACGGCGGAGAGATCCGTTCCGGGAGCAGGTCAATGGGTTCGGACGGTCTACGGCTCAGAGGGCGGTGCAGGCGAAAAAAAGGGCAGACGGCAGCTTGACTTCTGAAAACAACAATGCTATAATAAGACCATACGAACACAAACTGCCAAGAGAAAAGCGAAAGCAAATTATAAAAAAGGCAAGTGCATTGAAAAAGCCTATCTTTGCGGAAGATCGACCAGACAATGCTTTTGCATCTTATGTTCGTAATGTTCCGAGCAAAAAAGGATATTATGACGTTGCACTGCATGGAAGTCCAACATCTGTTGAATTTTTCGGAGAACCGATTGACGCATATTTACTTGCAAACATTATCCGAAACCGCAAGGATTATGAAAAAGGGACAAAAATCCGATTACTGTCCTGCAATACTGGTAACACGGAATCAACTGGTGATTGTGTGGCACAGATCGTTGCGAATGAGTTAGGCGTTCAAGTAGAAGCTCCAACTAAAAAAATCTATGTATTTGTTGACGGTACTTTTATTGTTGGAAAGAAAAATAATGGCGAAATGAAACTGTTTTACCCAAGGGAATGAGGCGATTTTATGAAATACTTGTTTAACTTTGACATTGATGAAATTTCAGCCGAAGATCTGAGGGAAAATATCTCTCATGAGAAGATTCCCGATAAGGATAAAATTGTTGCTTTTCTACGTTCTTCTTCACCAGTTGCCTATTCATCTGCACCAGTAATAGATAAACTTGATGGGACAAAAACAAAATACATGGATAATCTTAGGCAGTGTGATGGCTTTAGATGGAGCGAATCGGAAATTTACCATTTTGAAAAATACAATCTGAGAGCAAATAATGATTTCATTCAATATGTTCTCAATCAAACAAAATAAGCAAAGCGTACTTCGGTACGCTTTTTTCTATGCCCGAAAGGAGAATCTATGAAAGAAATGACATTCGGCGGTGCATTGGAAGCAATGAAAGCCGGAAAGAAAGTTGCCAGAACCGGTTGGAACGGCAAAGGAATGTATTTGTACCTTGCCGACGGCAAATTACTGACGCAGGAAATCGGTGACGGAAGTTATCCGTTTACGGACAGCATTGTCATGAAAACCGCAGATAACCGATATTGCATCGGCTGGCTGGCTAGTCAGACCGATATGCTGGCGGAAGATTGGTGCATTGTCAAATAGACTACCAGCGTTTTTGCATAGCGAAAGCAGCATCTCGAATGAGGTGCTTTTTTCTATGCCAGAAAGGAGCAGTTATGCTTACAATGATTGTTTTGTTAGTCCTCCTCTATGCCCTGAACGGAAGTTTTGCCGTTCCCACGGTGTGCTTTGTGCTTTCGTGGATCGGCATTGGATTCGGAGCGTTTGACCTTATTTTGAAACTGTTTCTGAAAGCTTATGAGAAGCATCTCGACTGAGGTGCTTTTTTCATACATTTTATTTTTTTTGAAAAGGAGTTATCCCTATGATCGATGAGAAATTTCTGGAAGGCATCGGCATCACCGACAAGGACACCGTGCAGAAGATCACGGAAGCCTATGCCGCAGACATCAAGGCGGAGCAGGACGCTGCCGCCGCCGTGCAGACGCAGCTGGACGAAGCCAGCAAGACCATTCAGTCCTACAAGGACATGGACATTGACGGCATCAAGGCGAGCGTGGAGGACTACAAGCAGAAGCTGGAGCAGTCCGAGGCAGACCGTGCCGCATTCGAGTACCGCACCAAGCTGTCCCAGTATGTCAAGGGATTGCAGCTGAAAAATGACGTATACGAAAAGTACGTCACCGATCTGCTGACATCCAAGGAACTGAAATTTGACGGTGACAAGCTGATCGGGGCGGACGATGTGGTGCAGCAGTTCCGCACCGCCCATGCAGACGCATTCGCCCCGAACCCCGGCGAGCGTGCGGCTGTCCCCACGTCCGGCAATCTGCCCGGTGCCATGAACGGCGTGGAAGCGGCATTTTACAGCATGAATCCGGGGCTGAAGAAATAGCGGTGCTACCCCTCAGTCAGCCTACGGCTGCCAGCTCCCCTTTCAGGGGAGCCTATAAGGTAAGTTATTTTTAATTATGGAGGAAAAGTTATGGAACATATTGCACAGGAAAGATATTCGACACTGGTGGACGAGAAGCTGCGGAACACGCTGGTCACCAAGGACAACCTGATCTTTAACACTCGCTATGAGGGCAACCCCAAGGCAGGCAAGGTCAAGGTGCCGGTGCGTGATACCGAGGTAGAGGTCAAGCAGTATGACAAGCAGAATGGTGCTGCGATCTCTACCGGCTCTACCACCTACTTTGACATCAACATCGACATTGACGAGGCGGTCAACGAGATGATCGACGGCTATGACGCTGCCAGCGTGCCGGACGGCATCACCGCAGAGCGTCTGGACAGTGCCGGCTATTCTCTGGGGCTGTCCATGGACACCAAGTCTGTCCGTGCTCTGGAGGAGACCGCCGGCATCACCGTGGCAGCGTCCAAGACTGCCTGCACCGACAGCACGGCATACAAGCAGGTACTGGCGGCAAAGCGTGTGCAGTCCCGTATGGGTGTCCCCAATGACGGCAAACGCTGGCTGCTGGCATCTCCGGAATTTATGGAGGTGCTGCTGACGGATGACCGTTTCGTCAAGCAGGGTGATCTGTCTCAGGAGCTGGTGCAGTCCGGCGTGGTGGGCAGAATCGCCGGCTACAATGTTTTCGAGTCCAACAACACCATGTTTGAGGACAGCCAGCTGGTATCCGGCAAGAAAACCACCACGGAATTCATCTGCGGTCACCCGAACTGGTGCCACCGTGTGCAGGAGTGGTCTGTTCCGGTCGCCGTCAAGAATCTGACCAACGAGTATATCGGTTCTTCTGCCGTACAGGGCAGAAAGGTCTACGGCATCGGTATTTCCAAGCCGCAGACCGTCTATGTCAAGAGAGTGGAGGCGTAAGGCATGGCATATGCTGATTTTCCATACTACCAGGATTTTTATCTTGGCAGTATGATCCGGGATCCGACCGCATTCGGTCGGGCGGCAGAACGGGCAAGCGAGTATCTGGACATGGTGACATTCGGGCGGCTGCTGGACGGTGTTCCTGATCCGTGGGAAGACCGCATCCGGAAATGCTGCTGTGCACTGGCGGAGGCGATCGTCACCTATCAGGCATACGGCACAGGCGGTGCAGAGGGCATCGGTCTGAAAACGGCGGAGACCATCGGAGCGTACAGCGTCAGCTACGCTACCCCGACAGAAAGCATTTCCGCTCTGCTGAACGGAGAAACATCCGGCTTGCAGGACTACCTCAAAAGCATCTGCATCCGGTATCTGGGTGGTTCGGGGCTGTTGTACAGAGGGGTGTGAATATGTTTACCAACAAAATCGGCTGCACGGTATTTGCGAGAACGGTGGGAAAAGACCGCATGGAGCAGTATGTGCGGCACTTCTTCCCTGCGATCTACTGGGAGGACATGAAGGGACAGAGCCAGAGCGGCACATCTATGAAGCAGCAGGACAGCGTGCTGTGTATCATTCCGGCGGCATCGGTTTCCGGCTATATCCCGAAACGGAGCGACCGGATCTTCTGCGGCAGATGCACCGCCGCAGAACCGCCGGAGGAATGCCGGACGGTCATGGAAGTGAAAGACTTTCGCTATGGCTCTGCCGGTGTGCAGCATCTGGAGGTGGTGGCAGTATGATCATCAAAGTGGGTATTCATTTCAATACCAAGCAGCTCCACGCAAAATCGGCAGCCCTGAAACAGCAGGCACAGGAATTTGTGGGAAATGAGCTGCTGCGGAAATGTGATCCCTATGTGCCGTTTGACACCGGTATGCTCCGGGATTCCGGTATTTCTCACAGCAAGCCGGAGGAAGGGTATCTGCTATGGAAAACACCCTATGCGGCGGTGCAGTGGTATGCCGGCGTATCCCGTGGGCTGCGTGGGAAAAAGTGGGCACTTCGGGCATGGGCAGATCACGGCAAGCTGATCCTGAAAAGGGCCCGGAGCATCGCCAAGGGAAAGGTGTGACACATGGCAATCATTTCAGCGATCCGGGAATATATCGCCGGATGCCCTCTGCTCCATGACGGGGCGATCTTAGGCGTAGATCAGCTGGAGGCGGACACCATCGGCTATACCGTGGACACCGTCCCCTGCGAACCGGTGGTACAGAAGTACACGGACGGCAGCGACAAGCGGCAGTTTCTGTTCGTCTTTGCCAGCCGGGAAAAATACGGGGAAAAGGTACTGGAGAATATCGCCAATTCCGGTTTCTACGACGACTTTGCCGACTGGATCGAGCGGAACAACTGGCAGGGCATCTTCCCGGATCTGGGCGACTACCGGACACCATACCGCATAGACATTGCTTCCAGCGGCTATGCCTATGACACCGGCGATGATACCGCACGGTATCAGATCCAGTTAAAATTGATGTATTATCAGGACAGGAGGTATTTTACACATGGGTAAAAATCTGAAAAACGCAGACCTTGTGCTGCGTACCGGCAAGGTGGCATTCTATCATGTGCCGGGACAGAGCGTCTATACACGCATGGAGGGCTTCACCAGTCTTTCCACGTCCAAGAATCCCACAGAGTATGAGCGGCAGTATGTGGACGAGGATTTCAAGCGGACGGATATTACCGCCTATAACACTGCCATTGCCTATGCACTGGATCGCTACAAAAAGCATCCTGTGACAGATGACATTATCGACATCCACGAGAACGAACTGCTGGGACAGGATGCGGTGCGCACGATCATCAGCGTGGATATGACCACATTGCAGCAAGGGAGCAACGGCATCTGGTCGGCATCGGCAAAGATGCGTGACTATGCTGTTATTCCGGATGCAGACGGCGACACCACAGACTGCATGACCTATTCCGGCAACTTTAAGACAAGGGGCGAAATGGAGGATGTTACGGTGTTCAGCACTGATGATTTTCAGACCATTACACTTTCCACCAACACCAAGCCGGTACTGAAAACGCTGTCGGTATCCTATGGCAGTGAGAATCTGCTGAAACCGACATTCAAGCCCGACATTACGGAGTACACGGTCAGCAAGATCGGTTCTTTGAGTGTATATGCAGCAGCGGAGAGCAATACGTTTAGCATTACGGTTTCCTGCAACGGAAAGTCTTCGTCCATTACCACTGCTGGTGTGGCATTTACCGTCAAGGAAGGCGATTATATCTACATTACAGTTACAAACGGTGCACTGGGTTCTAATACCTATGCAGTTAAGTGCAGTGCTTCGTAAGGAGGAATGAACAATGAAAGAAGATCTGACAATTTGGCATATCCACGGGCTGGAGCTGCCGCTGGACATTGAGGAAGCGGACACCGTGGAAAAGTATGAGGCTGCTCTGGCACAGCTGGAGCAGGATATGCCAGAGGACAAGTCTGCCGGTGTGGCGGCATACATCCGGGCATACTGCAAGGCGTTTCGCACTTTTTATGATACGCTCTTTGGCGAGGGTACGGCGGAGCAGATCTTTTCCGGCATCCCAGACCATGCACGGCGGTATACGGCAGTGTACGGAGAATTCCTGACCTTTGTGGCAAAACAGGCGGCACAGTCTCAGGCGGAATCCATGCAGCTGAAAAAGAAGTATCTGCCTAAAGGCGGCAGACGATGAATCTGCTGTATGATGCCCTGCCGGACACGGTGACAGTAGACGGCAAGGCATACCGGATCTATACCGACTATCGGGACTGGCTGCGGTTTTATGATATGCAGGAGGACGATGCTCTTTCCAAACGGGAAAAGCTGCTGCTGATGCTGGAATGGTACATCGACAAGCCGCCGCTTTCCTGTCTGGAGGAGGCTCTGGAAGCTCTCATTGCGTTTGCGACACGCTCCGAGGAGCAGCCGGAACAGCGGCAGGAGCATTCCGGACGCAAAACCACAGACCGGGTGCTGTCATGGCAGTATGATGCCGCCTATGTGTATGCGGCATTCTTGTCGGTCTATCACATGGACTTGCAGCAGGTGGAGCAGATGCACTGGCATCTGTTTCTGGGACTGTTTGATGCCCTTCCGGACGAAACACCCATTAAGCAGCGGATGGGATACCGCAGTGTGAATCTGGCGGAGATCAAGGACAAGAATGAACGGCTGCGGATCCGGAAGATTCAGGATCGCATCCGCATTCCGCAGCCGGAGCTGGACGGTTATCAATGCGGTGCGTTTTTTGGATAGATAAATCCTGTTTTAGAAGCGTACAAATAGCGGCACTTTTACGGTATGTAAGAGTGCCGTTTTTTCGGAGGTGGTGAAATAATATGGCAGATGAAAGCGTCAAAGTCCCCATTGACGGTGATACCAGCGGATTTGACCAAAAGGTTGAAGGCATGAAAGGGACGATCTCCGCAGCATCTGTGGCAATGGGCAATCTGCTCTCTGACATGGGAAAGAAAGCCCTGTCTGCATTTGGCGATATGATCTCCTCCGGGGACGAGTTCAACAAGGCGATCAATCAGATGTCCGCCTCAACCGGTGCGACTGGGGCAGAACTGGAAGGACTTCGGGATGTAGTCAAGGATGTGTACGGCAATAACTTCGGGGATTCCTACGAGGATGCCGCCAATGCTGTGGCGGAGGTCACAAAGCAGACCGGACTGATGGGCGAGGAATTGCAGTCTGCCACAGAGGGTGCCATGGCACTCAGCGACACTTTTGGTTATGAAGTCAATGAAAGCACCCGTGCTGCGTCGGCACTCATGAACAACTTCGGGATCAGTGCCGAAGAAGCATACAATCTCATTGCCGTAGGAGCACAAAACGGTGCCGATCAGAACGGCGATCTGCTGGACACCCTCAATGAGTATTCCACACAGTATGCGGCACTGGGACTTTCCGCAGAGCAGTTCACCCAGAGTCTGATCTCCGGTGCAGAATCCGGAGCGTTCTCCATCGACAAAGTGGGCGATGCGGTCAAGGAATTCAATATCCGCTGCAAGGACGGCAGCGATTCCACCGCAGAGGGATTCGCCATGATCGGCATGAATGCGGACGACATGGCACAGCGGTTTGCCGCCGGCGGCGATACGGCACAGGAGGCATTTTTCCAGACTGTCCAGGCGTTGGACAGCATTGCCGATCCGGTGGCGAAAAACCAAGCCGCCATTGACCTGTTCGGCACACAGTTCGAGGATTTACAGGCAAACCTATTGCCCATGCTGGCAAATATGGAAGATGCGTCCGGTGTGGCGTATGATGCACTGGGACAGATCAACGAGGTCAAATATGACGACATCGGCAGTGCGGTAGAGGGACTGAAACGCACCATCGGAAATGCTACGCTGGACATTCGTTCCAATCTTTCCGCAGGGCTTGCAGATTCTATCGGCGGATTTGTCAATGTATTGAAAAATGCGGACGGCGACACTGGGAAGATCTTTGACGGACTGGTGGAGGCAGGCAGAAAAGCGTTGGATGCCGTTGCACCGGTGCTGCAAAACTGGATCACCAAGGGCAAGGAAATGCTGGAGAAAATCGTCACAGGCATTCAGCAGAATTTACCGCTGATCAAAGAAAAGGCAAAGGACATTCTGCAAATGCTGATCGACGGCGTGGTCAGCCGGGCAAATACCATTGTAGAAGTGGGACTGCCGATCCTGCAAAGTCTGATTCAGGGCATTTCAGAAAATGCTTCGGCATTGCTGGAGGCAGGACAGGCACTTTTGAACGGCATTATTACAGCGATTCAACAGGCATTGCCGAACCTGCTCCCCATTGCGGTGCAGCTGATCACCACGCTGATCAACGGATTGTCAGAGGGTTTGGTGGCACTGATGGAGTATGTGCCGCAGATCATTCTAGCCATTGTCAATGTGATCGTGGAGAACCTGCCCACGCTGATCACAGCAGCCATTGAAATTCTGAATGCTCTGGTGGGCGGTCTGATGGACAATGTCAGCACGATTCTGGCAGCGGTCATTTACATTTTGCTGACGCTGGTAGACATGGTGATCCAGAATCTTCCCATGCTGCTGGATGCTGCCATTCAGATCATCATGGCGGTAGTCAACGGCATTGTAGATAATCTTCCTATGTTGATCGAAGCGGCAATTGACATGATCATGGCACTGGCAGACGGTCTGATTGCTATGCTGCCGCAGCTGATCGATGCGGCGATTCAGATCGTGACCGCATTGTTTGACGGTTTGATCGACAATCTGCCGCAGTTGATTGAAGCCGGTATCAAGTTGGTTGTGGCTCTGATCGGCGGACTGATCAAAGCCATTCCCGACCTGATCAAGGCAATTCCGCAGATCATAGATGCTATATGGGATGCGATCACCGAAGTGGACTGGCTGGAACTGGGCGGCAACATCCTGAAAGGCATCGCCAACGGTCTGATCGAAGGCGTTTCTGCCATCTGGGATACGGTGCAGGACGTTGCCGGACAGATCTGGGACGGATTCAAGGACTTTTTCGGGATCAATTCCCCGTCTAAACTGATGCGTGACACTGTGGGTAAATTTTTACTGCCCGGCGTTGCCGTAGGTATGGAAGACACCACAGGCGACACTGCCGATGATCTGAACCGTTCGCTGGATGCTATGATGGACAAGGTGGACACAGACCGGCTGCAAATGCAGCTGGATTCTGCGGTACAGATGCAGGGATATTCCAGCATGGGAACTGCCGGAACGGCAGTGCAGTACAATCCGCCGGAGAAGACAGCGGCGGAGGAATACCGGCAGCCGCAGCGGAACGGAGATATTATCATTCCAGTGAACATCGGCGGCACACAGCTGGAAACCGTTGTGGTCAAGGCGGCACAGATCGCCAATGCACGAAGCGGAGGAGAAACCATATGAGACTTGTGAATATTTGGGCGAAGTCGCCGGGCGGCAGTTGGACATTGGCAAAAAATGTGTGTCAGCTTGCAGAGGATTCTGTGGGCATCACCCCGTTAGGAAAACGATTCTGTGCTGCCGATGGCACGCAGATCTATTACAGTACAGGAGCAGCGGAACAGAAAACAACACTGCAATTTGAAGTGAACAGCGAAAAGGAATTGCAAAACCTCATGCGGATCCTGCGAAATGGTACGGCATATGCGGAAAGCCTAATGGTGTCCGGATATACAAGTTCGTTGGGAAATTGCGGAGTTCGCATCTATATTGACGGTGATGCTTCTATAAAACTTGTTTCCCGAAAGATGCAGGTTTATCAGATTACAGTTCCTGTAATATTAGATCAAACAGGTGCTGTAACCAGCTTTCCGAATTGCTATATTGTAGCCAATCCTTCCGGAGCGTGCGGTCTTACGATTGTAAAATCTCCGGAAGATACCAGTATTGGAATCGTACAGCTTACGGATTCTGGGAAACAACTGGAAGACGGTTCTGTGCAGTTACCGCCTTACACTGCAAATGCAGAGGAAACAGCAGAAAAATCAATCTATATCCGATTTCAGGCAGCACATACTTTCCCGACAGATTCCAAGATCACCGTAGAAGCTGATGGGGTGAATGGCTGGTCAGAGCGACACGATATTACCGATTATGTGACGAATGAATTTGGGACAATCGGCATGGCTTTGACCGGCATTGTAACAGAATTTTGTGTCTATCTGCATTATACATACGGTGGGTGCACATTGGAACGAATATACCGCATTCGTGTTTATGCACCGGATTTTCAGGAGGGCGAGGCATGATCATTGCAGAATTTATTCGGGTAGAAGTATACAAGTATAATTATACAACAGGAAACTATGCTCTTGCTACCACGCTGACAGAATCCAGCATCATTTCTGCCAGCGGTAAGCGGCAGTGTTGTGCAGACGGCACATTTGAGATCGGCGGCGTGTATGCTGCCACGTTCTCCATGCAGGCAAAGATTCCGGGAATGACCACATTTCAGGTGCGTGGAGCGAAACTGAAAGTGTTTTCCAAGTACAATGATGTAGCCCAATGGAGCAGCATCGGCACGTTCTGGGTCACTGATGCCACCCGTGTGGGCGAGATCTTTTCTATTAACGCACAGGATGCCGTGGGGTGGCTGGATACGTCCAGCTATAACAGCACATCGGAATCTGCCGTCAAAGCTGTCGGAAAGGTGCTTGCAGACAAGTGGCAAAACATCGGGATCGGAATCGACCAGTGGGACGAAAACGGAACCGAATATGGCGGCTGGCTGCAATATCTGACAGACTGCACCAATACCTTTATCCAGTCCCAGACTGGCGTAAAAGAGATGCTGCACTGGAAAGCGTATGACAAGGCAAGACGAGAAACCTATGGCAGGTACTGCAACGACAGAATTTATGCAGAGATCGACGGGAAGTGGTCGCAGACCATATATCCGGCAAGGTTCTATCTGAGTGCAGAAAACAGCAACAGTGATTCTGACTGTCCACGGGATTTTTACCGTTATCTGTCCGAACTTGCATTTGGATTCATTTATGCCAGACCGGAGGACGGAGCTTTGGAACTGGGACAGTTCGGGAACGGTTATCACGGAAATGCCAGTGTTGGAATGTCGGAAATGGAATATGATTCCTGTGAGGTGGCAGATTATGAGATCCATATGCTGCGTACAGATGCCCGTGTGGAGTTGGAAGACGATAAATCTGCATGGGCATGGACAAGGCATAGTTCACCGGATTACAGCACCAGTTCTTTTCAGCGGTTTCTGATCGAATCCAATCCGTTTCTGGACGGTTTCGCAAAGGATTTTGTATTCAGCAGCGGCTATGGACTGAATACCATTCCCTATTCTATGTGGCTCGCAAGGTATTCTCCCAACACCGGAAACCAGTATGCAGTGCGTCCGTTTTCCTGCACCGTACACAGTACAAAACGGTTCCAGCTGGGGCAAAAAATCAAGCTTTCTTATCGGGATTTTCACGAAACCACTGCCAAAAGCTACGACAGCATTATCACTGCCATCGAATGGACGTTTCGGGGCGGTACAAAGCTTTCCTGCGGCGGCGAGGACAGTCGTGTGATGGCGGACTGCATCCGTTCTTCCAAGGGCGACAAAGTCCGCAAAGAAGCACGGAACCGATGCAGAGCGTTGGAAAAACGAGTTCAGAAACTGGGAGGGTAAGACATGATATTGCAGGCAAACAAGAAATTCATTGACACCAGCCATGTGGCACATCTGCTGACTGCCGGAGAAAAGTATGCGGACAAGCTTGTCTTTTCCGTAGAGCGATTTTATCAGGAAACCGATCTGTCCGGCTGTTTGTTTGTGATGCGTGGTGTCAACAGTGCCGGGAATCTGGCACTGGAAACACTTTCGCAGGAAGTCATGGAAACAGAGATCCGGCTGACGTGGAACGTGTCTCCGGCATTTACTGCGGTTTCCGGTATGCTGGCATTGGAGATCGTCTGCTATGACAACAGCGACCGCATTCTGAAATATACGGTCACACCCATGCAGGTGAAAGCCTCTGTGCTGGAGGAATACAGCGGCGGTGTGGATGCCATCGAGGAAGCACTGAAAGAAATGGAACGGATCCTGACGGAAACCAGAACAATTTCGGTACAGCTGCCGCAGATCCGCAACGGCACATGGTGGCTGTATGATACTGATAGCGGAGCATATATGGACAGCGGTCTGCCGGCTCGTGGTGAAAAAGGCGAACAGGGAGAAAAAGGTGAACCGGGAGAGCAGGGCGTTCCTGGTGAAAAGGGAGAAATCGGAGAAAAGGGTGAACCGGGTGCGAAGGGCGACCCCGGCGAAAAAGGCGAACCTGGTGAACCCGGAAAAGATGGTGCAGACGGCATAGACGGACGTGACGGTGCGGACGGAAAATCCGCCTATCTCCTTGCGGTAGAGCATGGCTACAGCGGTTCTGAATCCGAGTGGCTGGCATCTCTGAAAGGCGAAAAGGGAGATGCCGGACAACCGGGAGAACGTGGAGAAAAAGGTGATCCGGGAGAGCAGGGCATTCCCGGTGAAAAGGGTGACACCGGTGCAGACGGGAAAGACGGTTTTTCCCCCATTGCTGCTGTGGCGAAAGACGGCAGCGTGGTGACCATCACCATCACAGATGTCAACGGTACAACGACTGTGACGCTGACAGAAGGGGCTGCGGTAGACCTCACGCCGTATGCAAAGACGGTCTATGTGGACGAAAAGGTGCAGGAGCTGTCCGACAGTCTGACGTATACCTTGCAGGAGCATACGCTGTCCATCACGCATCTGGAGGAATCCGCACACACCCATGACAATCTGGAAACGCTGAACAAAATCGGCGGAACAGAGTGGACACAGCTGGTTTCCACCAGGCACTATCACAACAACATAGAAACGCTGAACAGCATTAGTCCGGCGGACTATGAGAATCTGAGTAGCAAGTTTCCGGCGAGAATCACGGCGTTAGAGGATTCTCTGGGCGACATTGCAACTGCTCTGGCGGACATTGTGGAGGTGACGGCGTAAATGGCGACAATTGCACAGTACATTGCAGAGATCAACCACCAGCGTGACCTGCTGGCAGGGCATCTGGTTGCCCGTGGCATTATCGCAACGGCAGACGAAAAGCTGAATCTGCTGGTACACAAGGTTTCCCTGCTGCCCTCTGGCTCGACCAAAAAAACAGTGGTTTTTGATGCAGACCACCGGGACGGGATCTTTCTTTCCCACAATAACACCCTGTACAGTCTTTCTGCTTTTACGGCGGTATATCCGGACTTTTGCAGCAGCAAAAATGAGTATGCCCTGAACTATTCCACTTCTATTTTTGGATGGGATTATTCCTGTTACACCTGTTCGACTGTGCCGCTGACGATCTCTGCGGCAACACAGATTGCGATGCGGTTTCTGGCAAGCAGCACAGAGGCAGGCGTTTTGCGGCTGGTACAGTCGGACAGCGGTACGGCAGAGGACATTCTCGCCAAAGCACAGACAGAGGGCAGCTATATTGCCCTGTCTTTGCAATGGCTGTACAGCACGGATTATATCACCACGCTGACCCCCTGCGAAGGTGTCACCACAGGCACATACTATCTGGCATGGGTCGGACGGAGCAACAACAGCCGTCCGCTGATCCGGTCGATTACAGCGATTTAAGGAGGTTATTTTATGAATCTGATCGAGGCAGTTGAGCAGCTGAAAAGCGGCAAGGCGATCCGGCGGAGCAGCTGGGGGGATGCGGCGATTCAGGCAGCACAGCTGGAAAACGGACAGTATCAAATCTTTGCTTCTGGGAATCTCACGCCGGAAATGCTGGTTTTGCTTTCCGGCGACTATGAAGCAGCAACAGGAACGGAGGAAACATGATGGAAGTTTTGGGTATTACAGCAGTAGCAGCAATCACGGTCATCTGCTATCTGGCGGCGGAGATCGTGAAGGTCACTTCTCTGGACAACAAATGGATTCCGGTCATCTGCGGTATTTCCGGCGGCATTCTGGGAATTGCGGCGTTGTTCTGGATGCCGGATTTTCCGGTGCAGGATGTGCTGTCTGCGGCAGCAGTCGGCATTGTGTCCGGACTGGCAGCAACGGGAGCAAATCAGATTTTCAAGCAATTCAGGAGTTGATGAAATGGCAGCATATTCGTATGAAGATAATCCGCAGCTTTCGCCCCATTTTTGTGCCAGAGAATTCCGCTGCAAGTGCAGTTCTCCGCACACGTTCCAGGTATCGGAACAGCTGATTTCGAGGCTGGAACAGCTGTATACAGCGTTGGACTGCGGCAAGATCATCGTCAACAGCGGTTACCGCTGTGCAGCACATGACAAGGCAGTGGGCGGAAACGGAGCAGGACAGCACACCAAAGGCACAGCGGCAGACGTGGTGTGCTATGACAAGTCCGGCAGCGTAATCTCAGCAAAGACGGTGTGCTGCAAGGCTCAGGATCTGGGCTTCGGCGGCATTGCCAATATCACCAGTGCTTATACTTCGGTGCATCTGGATGTGCGTACCGGCAGCCGATATTATGGTGATGAGACCAAAGGTACAAGCACGGTGACAAGCAATTTCTACCACTATTTCGGCATTGCAAAGACACAGCAGCCATCTGGAATTGTGGCAAAAGGGATTGATGTTTCCAAGCATCAGGGCGTGATCGACTGGGACAAGGTCAAGGCATCCGGGCAGGTGGATTTTGCGATTTTACGGGCTGGTTTTGGGAAAGAATCCAGCCAGATCGATGTGCAGTTTGAAAGGAACTACAGTGAGTGCAAACGGCTTGGAATCCCCTGTGGTGCGTACTGGTACAGCTACGCAAAAACTGCCGCAGAAGCGGAGCAGGAGGCTGCTGTGTGCCTGTCTGCTCTGGCTGGAAAACAGTTCGAGTATCCCATTGCCTTTGACATCGAAGAAAAGGCAAGTCTGCAAAATGCAGATGCCCTGTGTCAGGCGTTTTGCAGTGCGTTGGAATCTGCCGGGTATTATGCGGCGATTTATACGTTCAAGTCGGCTCTGGAAAGCTGTATCGGGGACGATATAAAGAGCC
>OFMU01000200.1_pt1 | contig 45502 bp, 44 predicted proteins | sample 1541861 | NCBI WGS metagenome assembly OFMU01 (sample SAMN04209238, study PRJEB22552) | human gut metagenome | biome: gut; material: feces | host: Homo sapiens | place: USA: Oklahoma
CGATGTCCTCGTTCCGGGGATCCCGGCCGGTGCCGCGACAGACGGGGCAGTCGATGTCCTCGTTCCGGGGATCCCGGCCGGTGCCGCGACAGACGGGGCAGTCGATTATGCCGAAGCTTCTGCATTCCGGGCAACGTCTCATAGCAGATCTCTCCTCTCAGTCCTCTTCAAAGTCGGAACAGCAGCTGTTCCAGCCGGTTTCGCAGTCCCGCAGGGTGCAGTAGCCGTCGCGCGGCTGATAGAACCGGCAGTTTGCACATTTTTCCATCGTGCACCTCCTTCGTGCCTTACGTGCGCTCGAACCCTTCGTTGATCATGTCCACAACGTCCTGAATCCAGCCCTCTTCCTCCTGGGCCTGGAACTCATTCCGCCCGGGGATAAGCAGTCCGCCAATCAGTCCGGCTCTGCGCTGGCTCATTTGACGATCCTTCTGCACGTCCCGGCCCCAGAGGGGGAAGGTGACTGTGTTGCCGTTGACAATGACGCCGACCTCGCGATATTTGAAGGGGGGATTGGGATGCCGGATCACCAGCATAGGCAGCTTCTGGGCGAACAGGCCCGTGCCGCTCTTGACCTCGTCCATGGTGACGACGGCCGGGAAGCCGCGCTGCCGGATTTTATTCTCCAGTTCACGCTGGATGCTGCTGAGCAGAGCGGCGCCCTGTCCGTTGCTGATGCGGATGCCTTGATCTGCGTATGGTTGACCGGGACGCAAGGTATATGCCATGGGAATCGATCTCCTCTCTGTTATTGTCTATTATTAAAATACCATAGTATTTTACATATGTCAAGTGTTTGTTGATAATAGTATTTTAATAATGGATATTACAGTTGCTGACGGGAGGAAGTCTATGCTGAGCCAACGCATCCGCGAGCTTCGCGTGGCCCAGGGCTATAGCCAGGTGACCCTGGCCAAGCGCCTGGGCGTATCCAAGCAGGCGGTGTCCAACTGGGAAAATGACAACATTCAGCCATCCATAGAGATGCTTTTGCGGCTTGCCCAGCTGTTTTCGGTATCCACGGACTATCTGCTGGGCCGGGAGACCTCTTTGTGCGCGGACCTGAGCGGACTTTCCGAGGAGGCGGCAGGCCATGTCCTGCTGCTGATTGACGATCTCCGCCGGGCGGCAGACCTCCGGAACACCTGAAAACAACACGCACCCCCGGCGGAATCCCGCCGGGGGTGCGATTTCTTCTACATGTATCCTCTCAGAACAGCCCGGTGATGACGCCGTTTTCGTCCACGTCGATGTTCTCCGCCGCCGGGACCCGGGGCAGGCCCGGCATGGTCATGATGTCCCCGGTATAGGCCACGATGAACCCCGCTCCGGCGCTGACCTTCAGACTGCGGACGGTGACGGTGAAGTCCCTGGGGGCCCCCGGCAGGGCCGGGTCGTCGGACAGGGAATACTGGGTCTTGGCCATGCACACCGGCAGGTCGCCGAAGCCCAGCTCCGTCAGCCGCTTCAGCTGCTTCTGGGCGGCGGGGGTCAGCACCGCCTGACTGCCGCCGTACACCCGGCCCACAATGGAGTTGAGCTTATAGATCAGGGAGGTGTTGTCGGGATAGGCGAAGGTGAACTCCTCCAGCCGGGGCTGATCGCACAGGCGCACCACCTCCCGGGCCAGGTCCCGGCCTCCCTCGCCGCCCTTGGCCCAGACCTCCGACAGCACGGCGTTGACGCCCAGCTCCCGGCACCGCTCCTGCACCAGCCGAAGCTCCTCCGCCGTGTCCGTGGGGAAGGCGTTGACGGCCACCACGCAGGGCAGGTGGAAGGTATTGCGGATGGTGCCCACATGGTGCAGCAGGTTGGGCAGACCCTTTTCCAGGGCGGACAGATCCTCCCGGTTCAGTTCCGCCTTGGGCACGCCGCCGTGGTATTTCAGCGCCCGCACCGTGGCCACGATCACCACGGCGGAGGGCCGCAGACCGGACAGGCGGCACTTGATGTCGAAAAACTTCTCCGCCCCCAGGTCGGCGGCAAAGCCCGCCTCGGTAACGGCATAGTCCCCCAATTTCAGGGCCATCCGGGTGGCGGTGACGCTGTTGCACCCGTGGGCGATGTTGGCAAAGGGCCCGCCGTGGATCAGGGCAGGGGAGTGCTCCAGCGTCTGCACCAGGTTGGGCTTCAGCGCATCCTTCAGCAGGGCCGTCATGGCCCCCTCCGCCTTGAGATCGTGAGCCGTCACCGGCCGCCCGTCATAGGTATAGGCCACGATCATCCGGCCCAGCCGGGCCTTCAGATCCGGGATATCGCTGGCCAGGCACAGCACGGCCATGACCTCGCTGGCCACGGTGATGTCGAACCCGTCCTCCCGGGGGACGCCCTGCATTTTGCCTCCCAGGCCGTCGATGACGTGGCGGAGTTGGCGGTCGTTCATGTCCACGCAGCGCTTCCACACGATCTGCTTGCAGTCGATGCCCAGGGCGTTGCCCTGCTGGATGTGGTTGTCCAGCAGAGCGGCCAGCAGGTTGTTGGCCGCCCCGATGGCGTGGAAGTCCCCGGTGAAGTGGAGGTTGATGTCCTCCATGGGGATCACCTGGGCATAGCCGCCTCCGGCGGCGCCGCCCTTCACGCCGAACACCGGCCCCAGGGACGGCTCCCGCAGGGCGGCCACGGCGTTTTTGCCGATTTTCCGCAGGCCGTCGGTAAGGCCCACGGTGGTGGTGGTTTTCCCCTCCCCGGCGGGGGTGGGGGTGATGGCGGTGACCAGGATCAGCTTGCCGTCGGGCCGGTCCGCCCGGTCCCGCAGCAGGCGGTAGTCGATCTTGGCCTTATACCGGCCGTACTGCTCCAGATACTGGGGGTCGATGCCGCAGGCGGCGGCAATATCGCCGATGGGCAGGGGCGCGGCCTGCTGGGCGATCTGAATGTCTGTCATGTGGCTTCTCCTTCCGTTTTCCCTATATTTCCCTATCCCGGCCCCGGAGGGCCTGTGGGGTCTATTATACGGGATAGGCGGCGGGTTGTCACCAGGAAATTGGCATTTTCGTCAAAAAAACGGGGACCGTCCCACCGGAACGGTCCCCGTCACTAAAAGGGCAGCGCCTTTTTTGACTTATCCATAATACGCCATCAGCATATCCACCACGGTGCCGTAGCTCTGGGTCCCCCGGGACTCGCCGCTGCTTTTCAGGAAGGAGTCGTACACCTTCTGGGCCGCGTCGTTTACCGGACCCTCAAATTCCGCCCAATAGGCGGAGTTGTCCCGCAGGTCCGCCACCACCGTGTCCGGCAGCAGCACCCGCACCTGCTTCCAGGCCTCCTGATCCGCCCGGTACAGGGCGTTGGAGAGGTAGGTGAACCCCATCAGCCACCCGGAGTAGCGATACGCCGGGCTCTGCGCCGTGGTGGAGGCGGCAATGGCGATGAAATTGCACTCCTGCTCCGAGGCGATGCCCCGCTGATGGGCCATCTCATGGGCAATGGTGCTGGGCAGATAGCAGGCGGGGCTGTCGATGTTCAGGTTGGCCTCCCCGGTAAAGGGGAAGTAAAACCCCGTGAAGTCCATGGCGCTGAGGGCCGTGGAAAACCGCACCCCCTTGGGTACATGGTCCTCCATCACCAGGCACGGAAACTCGTCGTATATCCCGTCGAACACCCGCACGCTGTGGGCGAAGATGTCCGCCCGGCTTTCGGCAAAGAGGCCGTTTTCGTCCCGCTTTACCTGATCGGCGCAGCCGGCCAGCTGCCGGGCGAAATACTCCGTCACCCGGGCCAGCTCCTCCGGGGTGGACTCCCGGGCATATACGCCGGACTGCTCCTGGAAGGACTCGGCATAGTAGTTGACGCCCCACAGCAGGCTGAACCCGGCGTATACCGTCAGCACGGTGCACACGGCGGTCAGCACGAACCGGTACACGATCCGCCCCCGGCGGCCCTTTTCCGTGATCAGCCGCCGGACGGTGGCCCCCATCCACAGCAGAACCACTCCCGCCGCTATGGCATACAGCAGCTCCGCCACGGAGAAGGACGCCCGATAGCACACCGCCGCCACCGCCCGCTCCAGGGGCATGATGATCCCCCGGCTGAACCGGGTCATCAGCCCCGGCACCGGCCGCAGGGCGAAGTACAGGGCCAGCACCCCGCACACCGACAAAAGCCAGACGTGCAGCCCCCGGTGCCGCCGGAAAAAGGCCCTCATAGCTCCAGCGGGCGGCCCGTCAGATACATCACCGTCCGCAATGCGGCGATGAGCTTGCCGCCCTCGTCCCGGATGTCCGTGCGGCTGAAGCCCATGTGGCCGCCCGTTTTCTCCACGGTGCCTACGGCGGTGAGCTTTCCCGTTCCCGGGGCGGCGGACAGGTATTCGATGCTGGAGGACACCGTGAAGGTCACCTCCTGCCGCAGGGTCAGCAGGGCCATCCCCGCCGCCACGTCGGCCATGGTGAACAGCGCGCCGCCGTGGGGGGTACCCCAGCAGTTCAGACTGTCCGGCTGCAGCTCCAGCTCCACCGTGGCGGTGCCGTCGTCCACGGCAGTGACCTTCATATGATTATACTGGCTGAAGGGCTCCGCCCCGGGGCCCTGGGATGATTGCAGTAATTTCTGTCTCCGTTCTTCGGTCATATGCGCTCACTCCGCCGCTGCCAGCAGCCGGCGGGTATATTCCTCCTTCGGATGGTCAAATAGCTCCTCCACCGGCCCCTGCTCCACGATGCGCCCCTGGTGCATCACCAGGCACCGGTCGCAGATCTCGTAAACCACGTTGAGGTCGTGGGAGATAAACAGATACGAAATGCCCAGCTCCCGGCGCAGCCGGGCGATCAGCTGCAGAATCTGGGCCTGGATGGTCACGTCCAGGGCCGACACGGCCTCGTCGGCCACGATGAGCTGGGGATGCACGATCAGGGCCGCCCCGATGCACACCCGCTGCCGCTGTCCGCCGGACAGCTGATGGGGCAGCCGGTCCCGGCACTCCGGGTCCAGGCCCACCAGCTCCATGGTCCGCTCCACCCGGCGGGCGATCTCCTCCTTGCCGTACTTCCCGTAAATGCGCAGAGGCTCCGCCAGGATCCAGCCCACGGTGCGGCTGGGGTTCAGGCTGCTGGCCGGGTCCTGGAACACCATCTGGGGCCGCTTGGTGAAGTGGGTCACCGTGCCGGTATAGTCCGGCACAAAGCCCAGAATGGTCCGGGCCAGGGTGGTCTTTCCGCTGCCGGATTCCCCCACCAGGCCCAGAATCTCCCCCCGGTGCAGGTCAAAGCTCACGTCATGGAGCACCTGCCGGCGCTTTCTGCGCCCGATGGTCCCGGAGGGCCGGTACCATACGTTCAGGTCACGGACCTGCAGAACAAGGTCCTGGCTCATAGCTTCCTCCTTGTGGGAATGGCGGCGATCAGCCGCTGGGTATAGGGGGCCTGGGGGTGGAAGAATATCTGATCCACCGGGCCGGACTCCACGATGTGTCCCTTCTCCATCACCGCCACCCGGGTGCACAGCTTCCGCACCACCGCCAGGTTGTGGGAAATAAACAGAATGGACATACCCAGTTCCCGGTTCAGCCGCCGCAGCAGCTCCAGTATCTGGGCCTGGATGGTCACGTCCAGGGCCGTGGTGGGCTCGTCCGCCAGCAGCAGCTTGGGCCGGGGCAGGATGGCCGCCGCGATCATGGCCCGCTGCAGCATGCCGCCGGACAGCTCGTGGGGATACTTCCGGTATACCTCCTCCGCCTCCGGCAGGTCCACGTCCCGCAGGGCCTGCAGGGCCAGCTCCCGCCGCTTTCCCGGCGGCAGGTCCGTGTGTACCCGCAGACACTCCTCCACCTGGGGCCCGATGCGCATGGTGGGGTCCATGGCGCTCATAGGCTCCTGGAACACCACGCAGATGTCCTTTCCCTGGATGCTGCGCAGGGTGTCGCCGCTGCTGGTCAGCAGGTCCCGCCCGTCCAGCAGGATCTTCCCTCGGAAGGACGCCTGCTCCGGCCGCAGCAGGCCGGAGATCATCATGGCCGTGACGGTTTTTCCGCTGCCGGATTCACCCACCAGGCCCACAATCTCGCCGTCGCCCACCGTCAGGTCGATGCCCCGCACCGCCTCGTGGTCCGACCCGTGGAACTGCACATGCAGATCACGGATCTCCAGCATACCGTCACCTCCCCCATTCCTTTTGCTGGAGCCCCTCGCCCAGCAGGCTGACGCCTAAAATCAGCAGCACGATCACGCCGCCCACCGTCAGCATATACCAGGGGGCCCTGGCCATATAGCTCTGGGACTCCGACAGCATGTACCCCAGGGACACGTCCGGGGGCTTCACGCCGATGCCCAGATAGCTCATGCTGGCCTCCGCCAGCACGGCGTTGTTAAACCCAATGACCAGGGTAGGCAGAAGCACCTGCCGGGTATTGGGCAGAATATGCAGAAACATAATGCGCAGATGCCCCGCTCCCATGAGCCGGGCGCTTTTGACATAGTTCATCTCCCGGTGCCGGGCAAATTCGCTGCGGATGACCCGGGCATAGCTGGGCACAAAGGCGACGCCCAGGGCCAGGATCACGTTGTACTTGCCGAACCCCAGCAGCGAGATGAACACCAGCGCCAGCAGGATGCTGGGAAACGCCGTCACCGCGTCGTTGACGCGCATCAGCGCTTCGTCCAGCCAGCCGCCGAAATAGCCGGTAAAGGCCCCCACCAGGGTGCCCGCCGCCGCGCCGATGCACACGGTGGCGGCGCTGATGAGGAAGGTTGTGCCCGCCCCGGCCAGCACCCGGCTGAAAATGTCCCGGCCGAAGTTGTCCGTGCCGAACAGGTGCCGCAGGCACGGGGCCAGGAATTTTTCGCTGCCGGACATGGCCGTGGGAGAATAGGGGGTCCACACGCAGCCCACCAGGGCCAGGGCCGTCATCAATCCGGTGAGGATCAGCCCCGTCCGCAGATAGTGATTCTTTTTTTCGTTCAGCAGCAAGGCCCGCTCCCACCTTTCTTTTTCCGATTTGTCACGTCAGCCGCAGCCGGGGGTCCAGCCGCTGGTTGATCAGGTCCGCCAGCAGATTCACCAGCACCACCCAGAAGGCCACGATCACCACCACCGCCTGCACCACGGGATAGTCCCGGTTGGCGATGGAGGTCAGCAGCATCCGGCCCAGCCCCGGCAGGGAGAATACCTGCTCGATGACCACGGAGCCGGCCACAATGTCCGCCACGGTCATGGCCAGAAACGACACCACCGGCCCCATGGCATTGCGCAGCACATGGCGGTACAGGGTAGCCCGGTCGCTGTTGCCCCGGCTGTGGGAGGTGCGGACATAGTCCTTCTGCAGCTCCGACAGAATGGACGAGCGCAGCATCTTCACCGTCATGGCCACCCTGGGCAGGGCGATGGACACGGCCGGGAACAGAAAATACCACAGGCTGGCACCGAAGTTGTCGCCGGGAGAAACGTAGTTTCCCGGCACGAACCACCGCAGCACCAGACCAAACACATAGGTCAGCAGGATGCCCGTCACAAAGGCCGGGATGGCCATGAGCGCCTGGTTCACGGCGGTCATGGCCCGGTCCAGCCGCCCTCCGGCGTGGCGGGCGGTGAAAATGCCCAGGGGGATGGAAAAGGCCAGGATCAGCACAAAGGACATCCCCGTCAGAAGCCCCGTCACCGGCAGCTTCCCCGCCAGCATGGACGACACCGGCATTTTATAGCTGTAGGACGTGCCGAAGTCCCCCTTCAGGGCCCCCAGCACCCACTGGACATACCGCTCAAAAAACGGCCGGTCCAGTCCCATTTCCGCCCGCAGGGCGGCGATGCGCTCCGGGGTGGCCTCGGTACCCAGCAGCTTCACCGCCGGGTCCCCGGGGATCACCTGGAACGCCAGAAACGCCAGAAAAGAGACGATGACCATGGTCAGCAGCATCAGTCCGATTTTCTTGGCCGCGTATTTCATGGTCATCGCCTCTTTCAATTCAGTATAACGTTACCGCTGGGTCAGATAGACCGTGGACAGGTCCAGCACATAGATGGGATAGAACTTCAGTCCCCCCAGATCCTGCCGCATGGCCACCAGGTCGCACAGGTCCTGGATATACACGTTGGCGGCGGTGTCCGCCAGCATGGTCTCCATCTGCTTGTACAGATCCGTCTGCTCGGCCTCGTCCTGGGCGTTGATGGCCTGCTGGAACAGGGCGTCATAGGCGGGGTTATTATAGTTGATGAAGTTCTTGCCGTAGTCGGAGGTAAAACGCTCCAGCATGGCCCGGGCGGTCATATTGGCAGCGTCCACGCCCACCACCGTGGCCTGGAACTGGCGGCCGTTATAGATGGTGTCCAGCCAGGTGCTCCATTCCACAGGCTGGATGGTCACGTTGATCCCCGCCTCCCGCAGCTGCTCGGCCACCACCTCGGCGGTGTCCATATGGGGCTGATAGTTGTTGGGAACGGAGATGGTCATGTCGAAGCCGTCGGGATACCCGGCCTGGGCCAGCAGCTCCTTGGCCTTGGCCACGTCGTGGGGATACTTATCCACCAGCTCCGGCAGGAAATACTTGGTAAACGCGGGATAGATGCTGCTGCCCACGGCGGTGCCGTGGCCGTCGGCCACCATGTCCATGATGCCCTGCCGGTCAATGGCATAGCACAGGGCCTGGCGCACCAACTGGTTGTCGAAGGGCTTGGCCTGGTTGTTCAGATAGATGGCCTGCACCAGGTTCATGGTGCCCTCCAGCACCTGGAAGCTCTGGTTCAGCTGGGAGGCCTGGGCGGAGGTCAGGTGGGCGCACAGGTCGATGGACCCGCCGTTCAGGTTCATCACCAGGGCGTCGGCATTTTCGCAGATTTTATAGGTGACCTTGTCCAGCCACGCCGGGGCGCCCCAGTAATCCTCGAACCGCTCCATGACGAAGTCCTGCTGGGGGGTCCGGGACACGAACTTGAAGGGGCCGGTGCCCACCGGAGCCGTGTCCTGATTTTCATAGTCCGCGGGGATGATGGCGGCCGTCATATAGCTGATGAACTCCAGGTCCCGCTGTGCGATGGTAACGGCAACGGTCTTTTCGTCCAGGGCCTCCACACTCTTGACAGCAGAAAACGCCGCTACCAGAGGCTTCTCCTGACCCTCCGGCACAGCGGCGCAGCGATTGATGGAATATACAACATCCTCTGCGGTCACTGTCTGGCCGTTGTGGAACTTCACTCCCTCACGAAGCGTGAAGGTATAGGTGGTTCCATCCTCGGACAGCGTGTATTTCTCCGCCACAGCGGGGATCATTTCGCCGTCGGAATTGGGCTTCACCAATCCCTCGAAGATGTTGAACAAGACCTCTCTGGTTCCTGCGGCCACCGTCTGGTGGGGGTCAAGACTGTCGTCCAGGTCCTGGGCGATGCCAACGGTGATCTCGCCACCCTTGACCGGTTCGCCCGTTTTGCCGTTATTTCCTTGTCCGCCGGGGTCCTTGCTGCCGTCTCCGCATCCCGGGAGTACGGCGCCGACCATTACCAGCGCCAGGAAAAGAGCCAATAGTTTCTTCTTCATAGCTTTCTCCTTTTTCCTTGCCGCGACCTTGGCGGCAAGCCAGAAATAATGGTGTCAGGCGGCAGTGCGGACAGGCCCCGCCGCCCCTATTCAATTGTCGAAGTGGACTGTACCACATTTCCCCGTGGAATGCAAGGGCTTTTCGCAACTTTTCTCCCGGAATGTGAAAATTTTATCCATCTGTCGCCGTTTTCCCGGTTTTTTCCGCCGGTGGAGGGGTCTGCCTCCGGAACACAACATTGTGCACAATGACGTGCCATTTCCTCTGGGGAAAATATGGCGTCTGAGGGGGTTGTTTTGTGCAAATTGTGGTGTTATACTGTGCAATTGCGTGCCAGTATATTTTGGATAAGAGGTGTGTTTCATGGAAGCGACGCAAAAAAAGAGCGCCCTGTCCGTCAACATGACGGAAGGCTCCCTGTGGAAAAACATGCTGCTGTTCAGCCTGCCCCTGATGCTGACCCAGGTGCTGGAGGTGCTGTTCAACCTCAGCGACGTGGCCATTGCCGGCAAGTTCGCGGACTACCGGGCGCTGGGAGCCGTGGGCTCCACCACGCTGCTGGTGTCGCTGTTCACGGGACTGCTGATCGGCATGGGCAGCGGCGTCAACGTGGCGGTGGCCCGGGGCCTGGGCATGGGGGATAGGCAGCGGGTGGAAAAAACCGTTCACACGTCCTTTGTGCTGTGCGCCGCCATCGGCGTGGTGCTGTGCCTGATCTGCGTTCTGCTGGCCCGGCCCATGCTGGCCCTGCTGCACACCAAGGACGAGCTGATGGACGGGGCCGTGCTGTATCTGAAGATATACGCCCTGAGTATGCCGGCCATGGCCGTGTACAACTGCGGCAACGGCATCATGAGCGCCGTGGGCGACACCCGGCGGCCTCTGCTGTATCTGTCCGTTGCCGGTGTGCTGAACGTGGTTCTGAACCTGTTCTTTGTGATCCGCTGCCACATGGCCGCCGAGGGCGTGGCCATCGCCAGCGTCATCGCCCAGTGCCTGTCGGCCCTGCTGATCGTGCTGCACCTGCTGCGGCGGAAGGACGCCTGCCGCCTGGAGCTGCGCCGCCTCCGGGTCCATCCCCAGGAGGCCCGCCGGGTCCTGGCCATCGGCATCCCCACGGGGCTGCAGAACGCCATTTTCGCCGTGGCCAACCTGTTTGTCCAGGTGGGCCTGAACTCCTTCGACGCCGTCACGGTGTCCGGCAGCTCCGCCGCCGCCAACGCCGATACCCTGCTGTTTAACATGATGGCGGCCTTCTATACCGGCTGCGCCAGCTTCGTCAGCCGGAACTGGGGCGCCGGCAAAACCGAGCGCATCGTCAAAAGCTACCTGGTGAGCATGTGCTACGCTGCCGGGGTGGGGGCCGTGTGCGGTCTGCTGCTGCTGTTTTTCGGCCGGAGCTTCCTGGGCCTGTTTGCCAACGAGACGGCGGTCATCGACGCAGGCATGCAGCGGCTGCGGATCATGAGCTTTTCCTATGTGGTGTCCCCGCTGATGGACGCCAGCATCGCCGCCTCCCGGGGCATCGGCAAAAGCGTAGGCCCCACGGTGATCGTCATTCTGGGCTCCTGCGTGTTCCGGGTCATCTGGGTATACACCGTGTTCGCCTGGCTGGGCACCATCACCTCCCTGTATCTGCTGTATATCTTCTCCTGGACCATCACCGGCGCCGCCGAGATCGTCTATTTCCGCCGCAGCTATAAGAAGGTCATCCTGTCGGCCCAGAGCTGGTAAAGACTTCTGCGGCCCGCTGCGCAGGGCTGGACTTGTTGACAAGTTAAAAAACCGGGACGCTGGGGCGTCCCGGTTTTTTTTTGCGAAATGGTCAATAAATAGGGCTTATTCCTGGTCCAGGACCAGCTCCATGGTGTCCTGGGCGATCATCAGCTCCTCGTTGGTGGGGACCACCATCACGATGACGGGGGCGCCGTCCCGGGAGATGATCTGCTCCTTGCCCCGGCAGCGGTTCTTCTCCGGATCGCAGGTGATGCCCATGAACTCCAGGCCCTGGAGGATGTGGGCACGGGTCTCGGCGGAGTTCTCGCCCACGCCGGCGGTGAACACCACCACGTCCACGCCGCCCATGGCGGCGGCGTACTCGGCGATCATCTTGCGGACCCGGTACTCGAAGATCTCCAGCGCCACGGTGGCCCGGTGATGGTCCTTCTCCGCCGCCTGCTCCAGATCCCGGAAGTCGGAGGACACGCCGGACAGGCCCAGCATGCCGGACTTCTTATTCAGCAGGTTCACGGCCTCGGAGATGGTCATGTCGTACTTGTTGGCAATGAACTCCACCACGCCCACGTCCATGTCACCGGCCCGGGTGCCCATGGGCAGGCCCGCCAGCGGCGTCAGGCCCATGGAGGTGTCCACGCAGCGGCCGCCGTCGATGGCGGCCAGGGAGGAGCCGTTGCCCAGGTGGCAGGACACCACCTTCAGCTCCGCCGGGTCACGGCCCAGGATCTCCGCCGCCCGCAGGGACACATAGCGGTGAGAGGTGCCGTGGAAGCCGTAGCGCCGGATCTTGTCGTTTTCATAGTACTCATAGGGGATGGAGTACAGATACGCATGCTCGGGCATGGTCTGGTGGAAGGCGGTGTCGAACACCGCCACCTGGGGCACGTCGTGGCCCAGGACGGCCCGGCAGGCCTCAATGCCGATGATGTTGGCCGGATTATGCAGAGGCGCCAGGGGGGTGCAGTCCTCCACCGCCTGCATCACCTGGTCGGTGATGAGAACGGAGCTGGCGAAGCTCTCGCCGCCGTGGACCACCCGGTGACCCACCGCGTCGATCTCCTTCATGGAGGAGATGACGCCGTTGTCCGGGTCCACCAGGGCGGACAGCACCGCCTGGATGGCCTCGGAATGGGTGGGCATGGGGACGTCCGCCGCCGATACGGCGGCCTTGCCCTCCACCTGGGGCTTATAGGTGAATTTTCCGTCAATGCCGATGCGCTCGCACAGGCCTTTGGCCAGCAGATGGCCGGTTTCCGGGTCCAGCAGCTGATACTTCAGGGATGAGCTGCCGGCATTGATGACTAATACTTTCATGAAAGACCTCCTTGATTTTTGGTCCCACATTACATGCTGCAGGTTCCTTCTTCTCTATCTCGCAGGATATTGTATCGAAAAGACGGCGGCTTGGCAACCTTTTTTGGAAATAACTGGAAGCAAAATGAAAATATAGCGGTCAAGGTTTTAACAATGTCAGGTATAGGAAACGGCTGTATTCCATAGGCGGACAAATATGTGAAAATCCTGGCAAACGGGTGAATCCGCTTGTCAGAAATTTCACGGAGTATCCGCCTGTCAGGCGGGAAACAGTCGATAGGAGCCAAGGAAAGTCTGTCCGTCACAGGGGGACAGATGGGAAGCGCTTTCCCGGAAAACGGGGTGAAAAAAGCCCCGGCAGCGGCGCTGCCGGGGCTTCCATATTCTGGAAATTATTGCAGGATGCGGGCCGCGGATTCCTCGGCGAACTGCTTGCTGTAAAGATCGTGGTAATAGCCATGGCGGCGCAGCAGCTCCTGGTGGGTGCCCTGCTCCACGATGCGGCCGTCCCGGACCACCAGGATCATGTCCGCCTTGCGGATAGTGGAGAGCCGGTGGGCGATCAGAAAGGAGGTGCGGTCCTGGAGCAGGTGGTCGATGGCCTGCTGGATCAGCTGCTCGGTCTGGGTGTCGATGGAGGAGGTAGCCTCGTCCAGGACGAAGATGCGGGGGTCCGCCAGCACGGCCCGGGCAAAGGAGATCAGCTGCTTTTCGCCGGTGGAGAGCCGTCCGCCGCCCTCGCCCACGTCGCTGTCCCAGCCCTTTTCCAGCTTGGCCACCACCGTGTCGGCGGACACGGCCCGGGCGGCGGCCTCCACCTGCGCATCGGTGGCATCCAGCTTCCCGTAGCGAATGTTCTCCCGGACGGTGCCGGAGAACAGGTGGGGGTCCTGGAGCACATAGCCGATGCTGCTGTGGAGCCACAGCTGGCTGCGCTGGCGGTAGTCCACGCCGTCGATGAGGATCTGGCCCTCCGTGGGCTCGAAGAAGCGGCAGGCCAGGTTCACCAGGGTGCTCTTACCCGCGCCGGTTTCGCCCACGATGGCCACGGTGGACCCCTGGGGAATGTGCAGGGAGAAGTGCTCCAGCACGTTGCCGCCGCCGTCGGGATAGCGGAAGGTCACGTCCCGGAACTCGATCTCGCCCCGGATGGGCTCCCAGTTCTCCCGCTTGGGGTGGAAGGCGTCGCCGTACTTTTCGATGATCTCCGGGGCGTCCTGAATCTGGGGAGTCTTGTCCATCAGGTCCATGACCCGCTCGATGGAGGCCTGCAGGGAGATAAACTCGGCGATGTTGGCGGCAGTCATCTGGATGGGCTCGAAAATGCCCACGGCGTAGGTGGTGAAGGTGGAGAGGGTGGCCAGCTCCAGCAGGTGATCGGAGACCATATAGCCGCCCCGCAGCAGCACGATGGCCACGGCCATGGTGCTGGCAAACAGCACCAGCGGGATATACACCGCGTTGAGCCGGGCCGCGCCGATGCCGGCGTCGTGCATCTGGCGGGTCAGGTCCCGGAAGGCGGCCACGGTCTGCTCCTCGGTGCCCAGGGTCTTGGTGGTTTTGGCGCCGGTGATGCCCTCGTTGAAGGAGCCGGTGATGCGGGAGTTCAGCTTCCGGACCTTCCGGTTCCAGCGGAGGATGCGGTTCTGGAAATATCCGGTGAGCACCGCCATGACAGGCACGATGACGATGACCACCAGGGCCAGCCGCCAGTTCAGGGCCAGCATGGCCGCAAAGGTGCCCAGCACATAGAACAGGGCCCAGAGGATATCCGTCATGTTCCAGGCGATCATGCTGGCAATGCGGTTGGTATCGCTCATGACCCGGGTCAGCAGATAGCCCACGGGAGTCACGTTATAGAAGGAGAAGGACAGGGTCTGGAGATGGTGGAACAGGGAGCGGCGCATATCCCGGCCCATGTTCATCTCGATGGTCATGGAGTTACGGGCAAAGGCCACCACGGACAGGGCCTGTAAAAGAATTACCAGCAGATACACCAGGGAGAAGGGCACGATGCCCCGGAGGGAATCCGCCTGGATGAAGTTGCGGATGGCGTAGCGCTGGAACAGGGGAATGGCCACGTCCACCAGGGCGCACAGGCCGTTGAACACCAGCATCCCTACAAAGTCCCGGCGGAAGGGCCGCACAAAAGGGGTCAGCCTTTTCCAGATGCTCCAGTCAAAGGATCTTGTATAATCTTTCTCGTCGAAGGCAGCCATCAGGCGTTCCCTCCTTCCTCCACCAGGGCGCGGTCATCGCTGCGCATCTGGATGTCGTAAATATCCCGGTAAATGCCGGGGCGGTCAATCAGCTCCCGATGGGCGCCCAGGGCGGACACCCGGCCGCCGTCCAGCACCAGAATGCGGTCGGCCTGCATCAGGGTGGTGACCCGGTGGGAGATCAGCAGCACCGTGGCGCTGTGCAGGGTGTCCCGCAGGGCGGCGCGGATTTTGGCGTCGGTTTCGGCGTCCACGGCGGACAGGGAGTCGTCAAACACCATAATGGGGGCCTGCTGCATCAGCATCCGGGCGATGGCCACCCGCTGCTTCTGTCCGCCGGACAGGGTGACGCCCCGCTCGCCCACCACGGTATCGTACCCCTGGGGGAAGGCGGAGATGGCCTCGTCCACGCAGGCCACGGCGGCGGCCCGGCGCATGGCCTCGTCCCCGGCGTCCGGCCGCACGGCGCAGATGTTTTCCCCCACGGTCTGGGAGAACAGGAAAGGCTCCTGGAGCACCAGGCCGATCTGGCGGCGCAGGGATTCCCGCTTCATGCGGCGGATGTCCACCCCGCCGATGGTGATGGAGCCGCCGCCCTCCGGCAGGTCATACAGCCGGTCCAGCAGGTGCACCAAAGTGCTCTTGCCGGAGCCGGTGCCCCCCAGGATGGCGAAGGTCTCCCCTTGGTGAATGGTAAAGGACACGTCCTCCAGCACCGGCTGGCCGTCGTAGGCAAAGCTGACGTGGTTAAAGACGATGTCGCCGTTTACGGCGTCCACGGCGTCGGGCAGGTCCCGCTCCTCCCGGGCGTTGAGGATATAGCCCACCCGGTCCATGGACACCCCGGCCTTGCTCATATCGGACAGCACCCGGCCCAGGGAACGGACGGGCCAGGCCAGGGCCTCGTTATAGGTGACGAAGGCCACAAAGGAGCCCAGGGTCATCCGCCCGGCCACGCACTCGCAGGCACCGGCCACCACGATGACCATCACCTGCAGGCAGGTCAGCAGGGTGCCGGAGGCCCAGTATACGGACAGGAGCTTTCCCAGTCTGATCCACAGCTGGGAGAAGCGCTGGTTTTTCCCGTTGAACTTCTCCTCCTCATACCGCTCCCGGCCGAAGGCCCGGACCACCCGGACGGCGGTGAGGTTCTCCTGGGCGCAGGTGGTCAGGTCGCCCTCCGCCTCGTCGGCGGCCTGGAACCGGCCGGAGATTTTCTTGTAGAACACACCGGAGGACAGGCCCACAATGGGGATGAACAGCGCCGAGATCAGGGACAGGCGCAGGTTCATGGTGAACATGATGCACAGGTACAGCACGATGAGAAACACCGTGCGCACCACCTCCACCAGCTGGTTGCACACGAACTGGCGGATCACGTCCACGTCGGAGGTGCAGCGCTGGATGATATCGCCGGTGGGGTTATTCTTGTGCCAGGCAAAGGGCAGATACTGAATGTGGCGGTACAGATCGTCCCGGATGCCCTTGACGTAGCTCTCGGAACCCCGGGCCAGCTGGAGCCGCTGGCCGTAGCTGCAAACGCCCCGCAGCAGGGCCGTCAGCAGTACGCCGCCTGCCGCCCACCATAGGGCCGTCAGGGGCCGGGCCTCCAGCACCGGCCAGCTCAGCCACCGCATGAGGAACGCCGGCAGCCGGACCGGCTCCGTTCCCAGGATGGAGTCCACGGTGATGCGGATGATCTGGGGCGTCAGGGCGTTGAACACCATGGCCAGGCACGCGCACAGCAGCGCCGCCGCAAAGTGCCCCCAGCAGGGGCGCAGATATTTCCCGATGAGAGACAGCTTCTCCCGCCGGGATAATTTTCGGGTGGTTTCCATGAAGGCAAAAACACTTCCTCTCTCGATTCTTCTCTCTTTTCCAAATTCCGGGCACGAAAAAAGCGCCCTCCTTCCGAGGACGCCGACACAGCCGCAAGGGGCCCGCCCTATCTTCCGGCAGGCGCGTTACAGGTGCACGATGGTCCCCGGCACGATAATGACGGTATTGTTCTTCATGCTGGGCACCACCTTTCTTATCAGATGGGTTCAGTATACACGGGCAGGAAACATTTGTCAAGCCGATTTGTCCGCCGGGTAAAAAACCGGAGGATTTTTCAAAATGTTGTGGCGCGGGAGGCGAAAATATAGTATACTAAAACCATGACAACCTGAGGTTGCGCAGAAAATTCCAGTTTTTTCCCGGGTGCAAACGGAGGTTGGTAGACAAGGCGGCCCGTTTCCGGTAGGATGGGGCCAGTGAGAAACGGAGGGACGGAGCCATGGCCTTTGGAGAACGGTTACAGGAGGTACGCCGCCGGGCGGGACTGACCCAGGAGCAGTTCGCGGCGGAGCTGAAGGTGTCCCGGCAGGCGGTGAGCAAATGGGAGTCCTGCCGGGGATATCCGGAGATCGAGAAGATCCTCTATATCTGCAACCGGTATCAGGTGTCCCTGGATGAGCTGTTTTCCCAGGAGGTGCCCCGGGAGGCCCCGGTGCAGGACGCGCCCAAGGCCCCGCTGCCGGAGAAAACCCTGAAAACGGCGCTGTCCGCGTTTTTCGCCAATCTGGCCCCCCGGGAGAAGTGGCTGGGCATCGGCGCAGTGGCCGTAACCCTGGCTCTGGCCCTGGTGCTGGGGCTGTGTCTGAAAGGAGGAAGCACCGATATGATGACGCTGATCTGGATCGCCGCCATGGTGATCTTCGGCGTGGTGGAGGCCATCACCGTGGGGCTGACGTCCATCTGGTTCGTAGTCGGCTCCGTGGCGGGGCTGATTGCCGCCATCTGCGGCGGTCCCATCTGGCTGCAGCTGGCCCTGTTCTTCGTGGTGTCCATCGTGTGCCTGGCGGCCACCCGGCCCCTGGTGAAGAAGCTGCTGCACAAGGACGTTACCGCCACCAACGCCGACCGCGTGCTGGGCCAGACCGCCCGGGTCACGGAGAGCATCGACAACGCCGTGCCCACCGGGGCGGTGTATGTGGGCGGCATGACCTGGACCGCCCGCAGCGAAAGCGGCCAGCCCATCCCCCGCAACGCGCAGGTGAAGATCGTCCGCATGGAGGGCGTGCGCCTGTTCGTGGAACCCGTGTAAGTCCGTAAACACTACTTATATTAAAAACAGGAGGAAAATCACATGCCCAACAACATCTCTATCCCCGGCGCAGTGGCCATCGCCATTCTGGTGGTGCTGGTGCTGATCGTTATCGTCCGCAACATCTATGTGGTGCAGCAGTCCAAGGCCTATGTGGTGGAGCGACTGGGCGCTTTCCACTCCGTGTGGGGCGTGGGCCTGCATCTGAAGGTCCCGTTCATCGAGCGGGTGGTGAAGAAGGTCAGCCTGAAGGAGCAGGTGGCGGACTTCGACCCCCAGCCGGTGATCACCAAGGACAACGTCACCATGCAGATCGACACCGTGATTTATTTACAGATCACCGACCCCAAGCTGTATACCTACGGCGTGGAGTATCCCATGAACGCCATTGAGAACCTCACCGCCACCACCCTGCGCAACATCATCGGTGAGCTGGAACTGGACCAGAGCCTGACCTCCCGCGACACCATCAACGCCAAGATGCGGGCCATTCTGGACGAGGCCACGGACCCCTGGGGCATCAAGGTCAACCGGGTGGAGCTGAAGAACATCCTGCCGCCCCGGGAGATTCAGAACGCCATGGAGAAGCAGATGAAGGCCGAGCGGGAACGCCGGGAGTCCATCCTGCAGGCCGAGGGCGAAAAGGCCAGCAAGATCCTGGTGGCCGAGGGCGAGAAGCAGTCCGCCATTCTGAAGGCCGACGCCGCCAAGCAGGCCCGGATCATGGCCGCCGAGGCCGAGGCCACCTCCATCATGAAGGTGCAGCAGGCCCTGGCCGACGCCATGCGGATGCTCAACGAAAATGCCCCCAACGACCAGGTCATCAAGCTCAAGAGCCTGGAGGCCCTGCAGAAAATGGCCGACGGCAAGGCCACCAAGATCATCATCCCCAGCGAGATCCAGGGGCTGGCGGGCCTGGCGGCCAGCGCCAAAACGCTGCTGGAGAGCGATCCTCCCCAGGAGTAAAAATCTTTCGGGAAAATTTTACCGTTTGTTGCAATTGCAACTTATAGAACGGCTCCATCCGTGTTATACTGCATTCAGTCAATGAGGGAGCCAGCGGTTCCCAAAACCAATAAATGCTGAATAAAATGGAGGAAATTTACTATGAAAAAGTGGGTCTGTCCTGTTTGCGGTTACGTTCATGAAGGCGAGAATCCCCCGGCCGAGTGCCCGGTGTGCCACGTCAGCGGTGAGAAGTTCACCCTGCAGGCCGAGGAGAAGACCTGGGCTGCCGAGCACGTGGTAGGCGTGGGTAAGGTGTTCGGCGAGGACGTTCCCGCCGAGGTCCGCGAGGAGATCATTGCCGGTCTGCGCGCCAACTTCGAGGGCGAGTGCAGCGAGGTGGGTATGTATCTGGCCATGGCCCGTGTGGCCCATCGCCAGGGCTATCCCGAGATCGGCATGTACTGGGAGAAGGCCGGCCTGGAGGAGGCCGAGCACGCCGCCAAGTTCGCCGAGCTGCTGGGCGAGGTGGTCACCGATTCCACCAAGAAGAACCTGCAGATGCGCGTGGACGCTGAGAACGGCGCTACCGCCGGTAAGTTCGAGCTGGCCAAGCTGGCCAAGAAGTACAACCTGGACGCCATCCACGACACCGTCCACGAGATGGCCCGGGACGAGGCGAGACACGGCAAGGCCTTTGAGGGTCTGCTGAACCGGTACTTCGGGAAATAAGGAATCGCATAAAAAGGGGAGAGGCTTGCAGCCTCTCCCCTTTTTATGCGATCAAGCGTCAAAAAGCTCCGGTCGGGCCGGAGCTTTTTGATATTCACCGGTCGTTCTGGTCGCCGGACACGGCATCCCTGGCCTTGTTGACCACGTCCTCCACCATGTCGGGCTGGGTGTTGGCAAAGCTGCCGTCCATATACTGAGCCCCGCCAAAGGCCAGGATCAGGTTGAACACGAAGGGCAGCAGCAGCAGACCGATGGCAAAGCCCACGCCTTGGTTGAAGGCCTTGGCCAGGTCCACCATCATCTTGATGGCGAAATAGATGTTGTAGAAGGGGATCAGCAGCAGCAGGAACTTCCAGCCGTTGCCGTACAGCACCTTGCACAGAACATAGGTGCTGTAGATGGGGACGATGCCCTCCCAGCCCTGGCGGCCCATCTTCTTGAAGATCATCCAGGAACCCACCATGGACAAAATCGCTCCGATAATTTCCAAAAGCATAATTTGTTCTCCTTTTTCTCTTATTCTCTCTGTAACAATATACACTCGTTACAAGCTCAGTATAACAGAAATTTCCCAAAAAGCAAGAAAATTCGATTCATCGAACAGCAGAATTTTGCGGTGCGTTCAAGGCGATGCTTTATCTCGCTGTTTCCACAAAAAAACCGGCTCATTTCCCGGCAAGAGTCACAAATTTCGCAGAAGCGGGGAGCTTTTGTCGAAACAGGGGTTGCGGGAAAAGGTACATAATGGTAGAATTAAGTTGCTGCGCCCAGAAGGCGCAGAGGAAAACAATTCAGAAAAGGAGAGAGTTTATGGATCGTTTCTTCCATGTAACCGAAAAAGGCTCCACCATCCGGACGGAGATCATGGCTGGTATCACCACCTTCATGGCTATGGCTTACATTCTGATGGTCAACGCCGGTATGTTCTCGAACCCCTTTGGCGACGGCACAGACGTGCTGGGCGTCAGCTACGGCGCTATCTATGTGGCCACCGCCATTTCCGCCGTGGTGGGCACCCTGCTCATCGGCCTGCTGTCTAACCTGCCTCTGGCGCAGGCCTCCGGCATGGGCCTCAACGCCTATTTCGTCTACACCGTGTGTGTGGGCCTGGGCCTGAGCTATGCCAACGCCCTGGTGCTGGTGCTGTTTGACGGCATCATCTTCGTGCTGCTGACCGTTACCGGTCTGCGCAAGATCATCTTCGACTCCATTCCCCACGAGGTCAAGGTGGCCATCTCCGCCGGTATCGGCCTGTTCATCGCCTTCATCGGCCTGCAGAACGCCGGCATCGTGGTCAACGACGCCTCTACCTGCGTGAACCTGCATTCCTTCAACGTGTTCACCGGCGAGCAGACCTGGGCCACCATCTTCCCCATGCTCATCACCCTGATCGCCGTGTTCGCCATCGGTGCCATGATCAAGAAGAAGGTCCGCGGCGCGGTGCTGTGGGGTATTCTGGGCGCTGCCGTGCTGTACTATGCCATCGGCCTGATCACCGTTCCCGGCTTCTATGCCTCCGCCGTGGCTCCCAACCTGACCTCCGACTTCTTCGGCGCTTTCCGCGATTTCGGCACCCAGGCCTTCGCCGCGGTGTTCAAGTCCGGCTTTGACTTCTCTGCCTTCATTGCCGCCAACGGCACCGGCGCTTTTGTGGTGATGCTGCTGACTACGATGCTGGCCTTCTGCATGGTGGATATGTTCGACACCCTGGGCACCCTGTACGGCGCCTGCTCCGCCGGCAACATGCTGGATAAGGACGGCAACGTCCCCAACATGGACCGTGCTATGCTGGCCGATGCCTGCGCTACCTGTGCCGGCGCCGTCTGCGGCACCTCCACCGTCACCACCTTCGTGGAGTCCTCCGCCGGTGTGGCCGAGGGCGGCCGCACGGGTCTGGCCTCCATGGCCACGGCCGTGATGTTCTTCATCGCCATGTTCCTGTCCCCGGTGGCTCAGCTGATCCCCACCTATGCCTGCGCCGCGGCCCTGATCTATGTGGGCGTTCTGATGATGTCCAACGTCCGCAACATCAACTGGGACGATCCCGCCGCCGCCGTCACCGGCTTTGTCACCGTGGCCTTCATGCCTCTGACCTACAACATTTCCTACGGTATTGCCTTCGGCCTGATCTCCTACGTTTTCGTGAAGATCTTCACCGGCAAGATCAAGGATATCAACGTGGGCACCTGGATCATCAGCATCCTGTTCGCCCTGATGTTCTTCCTGACCCGGTAAATCTGACCGCAAAAAAATTCCGGTGCTTCGGCACCGGAATTTTTTTCCAACAGAAAACTCCCTCCGCCAGCGGCAGAGGGAGTTTTCTGTGTGTTTGTTAGGAGAGAGAGAAAATCACATAAGGAATGGTTCCTTTGTACAGGTAAAAGAATACCTTGTAAACATGGCGAAATCATGAAATCCACGTGAACTTTTTGTGAACATCGCAGATTTTTTCAGAATTTCTTGCTCTCCGCCACCGCCAGCTGGTCGCAGCGGTTGTTTTTCTCGTTGGAGGCGTGGCCCTTGACCCAGTGATAGTGCACCTCATGCCGGGCGACCAGGGGCAGCAGCTCCTGCCACAGGTCCACGTTCAGGGCGGGCTTTTTGTCGCTTTTGATCCAGCCCTTTTTCTTCCAGCCGTACACCCAGCCCTTGGACAGGGCGTCGATGACGTATTTGGAGTCGGAGTACAGCTCCACCACGCAGGGCTCCCTCAGGCAGGACAGAGCCCGGATGACGCCGGTAAGCTCCATGCGGTTGTTGGTGGTGTCCGCCGCGCCGCCGGACAGCTCCTTTTCCACGCCGTTCCACTCCAGGATGGCCCCCCAGCCCCCGGGGCCGGGGTTGCCGGAGCACGCGCCGTCGGTATAGATCGTAACTGTTTTCATAGAATCATCCTGTTATTCCACCGCGATCACGGTGAGACGGTCTCCGTCCACGGTGAATTTCACGTTGCGCCCGGCGAAGGACAGGCCGTATACCCGCTGGGGGTCCTCCTGATACCGGGGCCGGGGATCCCCGGCCAGCACCCCTAAAAGTCCCTCCCGGCTGTCCGCCGGGATATGCTCCAGCAGGGCAGGGGAGCACTCTACCGTCAGCGGCTCATGGGCCAGACCGTCGGTAAAGCCGCCGGCGGCCTGGGGGTGGCTGTCGGTATAGGGGAGATAGGGCTTGATGTCAAAAATTGGCGTCCCGTCCATCAGGTCCGCCCCGGACACATGGAGCACCGGCCCCAGGGCCGGGTCCAGCTCCACCCGGTCCAGCCGCACGGAGGACAGCCCCAGAGCGTTGGGCCGGAAGGGGGAGCGGGTGGCGAACACCCCCATGCGGCGGTTGCCCCCCAGCCTGGGGGGCCGCACCGTTGGGGACCAGCCCTCCCGCACCGCCCGGGAAAACTGCCAGATCAGCCAGATATGGGAGAAGTCCTCCAGGCCCCGGACGGCGTCCGGGTTCCGGTACTCCGGCTCAAAGATCACCCGGCCCCGCAGCTGGGGCACCAGGCCGCTCTGCCGGGGCACGCCGAACTTCTCCGGCAGCTCCGTGCGAATGCGGGCGATGATCTTCATCTCCGTCACAGCTTCCTCCGTCCGGAATCCGTCAGGTGGGCCTTGATATCCTTGGGCAGGCGGCTCATGCGGAACAGTTCCCCCGCCACGATCACCACCATGCCCACGGCGATGACCACAATGTTCTGCCACTTGATGGCCGTCAGGAACATGGCGCACAGCACCAGCAGCAACACCCAGTTGACCCGGGCGTTGCGCTCCTCGATGTCCTGCAGCTCCTGACTTTTCAGATAGATCACGCCGTCATATTCAAATTCCTGGGTCTTGCTGGGGTCATGATACAGCGTCTTGGTGAAATACTGCCACCGGGTCAGGGGGGCGTACATCTCCTTTTTCTTACTCATGGCTCGGCTCCTTTTCGGCGTCCTGCTCCCGGTCCGTCAGGGCCATGGAGATGACGCGGTCGCCTTCCTCCTTAAAGCGCATGACAATGACGCCCTGGGTGGCGCGGCCGGCAATACGGATATTCTCCACCGCCGTGCGGATGAGGATGCCTGCCTGGGTCACCAGCAGCAGGTCCTCGGTACCGTCCACCACCTTGATGCCCACGATGGGGCCGGTTTTCTCCGTGACCATATAGTTGCGGATGCCCAGGCCGCCCCGGGCGGTGATGCGGTATTCCTCCACCGGGGTGCGTTTGCCGAAGCCACGCTCCGTAATGGACAGCACCGTCTTGCCGGGCTGGGCCAAGGCGGCGCCCACCACATAGTCGCCCTCCCGCAGGCGGATGCCCCGGACGCCCACGGCCGTGCGGCCCATGGCCCGGACGTCGGTCTCGTCGAAGCAGACGGCCTGGCCGTCGTGGGTGGCGATGAGGATCCGGTCGCTGCCGTGGGTCTCCAACACGTCGATGAGCCGGTCGCCCTCGTCCAGGGTCAGGGCCCGGATGCCGTTGTTGCGGAGGTTCTTCAGGGCCGATACCTCCAGGCGTTTCACGGTACCGTTGCGGGTAGTCATGAACAAATACAACTGGTCGTCGCCGGTTTCCCGGAAGTGCAGCATAGCCTGGACCCGCTCGCCGGTCTCCACCTGCAGGATGTTCACGATGTTGGTGCCCTTGGCGGCCTTGCCGCTTTCGGGAATCAGATAGCCCTTCTTCTTATACACCTTGCCGGTGTCGGTGAAGAACAGAATATAGTCGTGGGTGGAGGCGGTGAACACGTCCACCACGGTGTCCTCGTCCCGGGTGGTGATGCCCTTCTTGCCCATGCCGCCCTTACTCTGGGCCGCATACTCGCTGACGGGGGTGCGCTTGATGTACCCGTTGGCGGTGAGGGTGAAGACGCACTCCTCCTCCTCGATCAGGTCCTCGATGTCGATCTCGTCCTCCACGTCCTGAATCTCCGTCTTGCGGTCGTCGCCGTACTTGTCGGAGATGGCCTGCAGCTCCTCCTTCAGGATGGCTTTCACCAGGTTCTCGTCTCCCAGCACCCGCAGGTAATAGGCGATCTTCTCCTCCAGCTCCTGATACTCGTTCTGGAGCTTTTCCCGGTCCAGCCCCTGCAAAGCCTTCAGGCGCATATCCAGAATGGCCTGGGCCTGGACGTCGTCCAGCCCGAAGCGCTGCATCAGGTTCTCCTTGGCATTGTCATAGCTGGTGCGGATGATATGGATGACCTCGTCAATGTTGTCCTGGGCAATCAGCAGACCCTCCAGCAGATGGGCCCGCTCCTGGGCCTTCTTCAGGTCGTATCTGGTGCGGCGGACGATGATCTCCTCCTGGAAGGCCAGGTATTCGTCGATGATATGCCGCAGGGAGAGAATTTTCGGCTGGGACTGGTTCTGGACCAGGGCCAGCATATTGATGGCAAAGGAGCTTTGCAGCTGGGTCTGGGCAAACAGGCGGTTGAGCACCACCTGGGGGTTGGCGTCCCGCTTCAGCTCGATGACGATGCGCATACCGTTGCGGTCCGTCTCATCCTGAATGTTGCTGATGCCCTCCAGGCGCTTATCCTCCACCTGGTCGGCCATGTTCTTGATAAGCATCCGCTTGTTCACCTGATACGGCAGCTCCGTGATGATGATGCGGGTGCGGTTGTTGCCGAATTCCTCGAATTCGTGGCGTGCCCGAACCACCACCCGGCCCCGGCCGGTGGCATAGGCGGCCCGGATCCCGGCCCGGCCCATGATGATGCCCTTGGTGGGAAAGTCGGGCCCCTGGACGTGCTCCATCAGGTCCGCCAGGGTGGCATCGGGATTGTCCAGCACGCAGATGCACGCGCCGATGACCTCCCGCAGATTATGAGGCGGGATATTGGTAGCCATACCCACGGCGATGCCGGAGGAGCCGTTCACCAGCAGATTGGGGAACCGGCAGGGCAGCACCCGGGGCTCCTTGCGGCTCTCATCGAAGTTGGGGTCCCAGTCCACGGTGTCCTTTTCGATGTCCCGCAGCATTTCGCCTGCGATCTTGGCCAGCCTTGCCTCGGTGTAACGGTAGGCCGCAGGGGGGTCGCCATCCACGGAACCGAAGTTGCCGTGGCCGTCCACCAGCATATAGCGCATGGAGAAGTCCTGGGCCAGGCGGACTAGGGCGTCATACACGGACGCGTCGCCGTGGGGGTGATACCGGCCCAGCACGTCGCCCACGCAGGTGGCGGACTTCTTGAAGGGCCGGTCCGAGGTCAGATTGTCCTCGTACATGGCGTAGAGAATGCGCCGGTGCACGGGCTTCAGGCCGTCCCGCACGTCGGGCAGGGCCCGGCCCACGATCACGGACATGGCGTATTCAATATAGGATTTTTCCATCTCCGGCACCAGGGACCGCTCCACAATGTGCTGGTCCGGGTACCGCAGCTCCTCAGGGTCGTACTGTGGTTTTTTGCTCATATTTTATTCTCCTTGTGGGGATGGTGAAATTCAAAAATGCAAGCATTTTTGAATCAATAATCCAGATTCACCGCATATTTGGCGTTTTTCTCGATGAACTCCTTCCGGGGCTCCACCTTTTCGCCCATCAGCACCGTAAACGTGGCGTCGGCGGCCACGGCGTCGTCCAGGGTAATGCGGCGCAGGGTGCGCTTCTCCGGGTCCATGGTGGTCTCCCACAGCTCGTGGGGGTTCATCTCGCCCAGGCCCTTGAAGCGGCTGATGTCAATTTTCACGTTGGGATTCCCCGCCCGCATTTCGGCGGAAATGGCGTCCCTCTCCTCGTCGGTATAGGCCACCCGCTGCTGCTTGCCCCGGGTCAGCTTATACAGCGGCGGCACGGCGGAGTATACATACCCCTCCTCGATCAGGGGCCGCATGAACCGGAAGAAGAAGGTCAGCAGCAGCGTCCGGATATGGGCGCCGTCCACATCGGCATCGGCCATGATGATGATCTTGTGATACCGCAGCCGGTTCAGGTCCAGCTCGTCGCCGATCCCGGCCCCCAGAGCCGTGATCACCGGCTGAAGCTTGTCGTTGCCGTAGACCTTATCCGCCCGGGCCTTTTCCACGTTCAGCATCTTGCCCCACAGAGGCAGGATAGCCTGGAACCGGGAGTCCCGGCCCTGGGTGGCGGAGCCGCCTGCGGAGTCGCCCTCCACGATATAGATTTCCGTCAGCTCAGGGTTATTCTCGTTGCAGTCCCGGAGCTTGTCGGGCATGGCCGCACCGCCCAGGGCGGTCTTGCGGCGGATGGACTCCCGGGCTTTCCGGGCGGCCTCCCGGGCGCGGTTGGCTGTCAGGGCCTTGTCCAGGATGGTCCGGGCCACCACCGGGTGCTCCTCCAGATACACGGCCAGCTGGTCGGATACCACGTTGTCCACCAGGGTGCGGATGGAGGCGTTGCCCAGCTTGGCCTTGGTCTGTCCCTCGAACTGGGCCTCCGTCAGCTTCACGGAGATCACGGCGGTGATGCCCTCCCGGACGTCCTCGCCGGAGACCTTGTCTCCCTCCTTGATCATGCCGTATTTCATGCCATAGGCGTTCAGCACCCGGGTCAGGGCCGTTTTGAAGCCCGTCTCATGCATGCCGCCCTCGGGGGTGTGAATGTCGTTGGCGAAGGACACCAGGGTCTCGTTATAGCTGTCGTTATACTGCAGGGCCACCTCGGCGGTGCTGTCGCCCTTGGCCCCCGCCAGATAGATGACCTCCTCGTGCAGAGGGGTCTTGTTGCGGTTGAGCCAGGTGACAAACTCCCGGATGCCGCCCTCATAACACATGGAGTCGCTCTGCTCCTGGCCGGGCCGGGCGTCGGTGATGGTGATGCGCAGGCCCGCATTCAGGAAGGCCTGCTCCCGCATGCGGGTGTGCAGGGTCTCATAGTCGTATACCAGGGTGTCGAACATCTCCGGGTCCGGCTTGAAGGTAACGGCGGTGCCGGTGCCGGTGGTCTCGCCCAGCACCGTCATCTCCTGGGTGATGCCGCCCCGGGAGAACTTCATCTCGTAAATTCTGCCGTCCTTCTGGACCTTCACCTCCAGCCACTGGGACAGGGCGTTCACCACGGAGGCTCCCACGCCGTGGAGGCCGCCGGATACCTTATAGCCTCCGCCGCCGAACTTACCGCCGGCGTGGAGCACGGTGTATACCACCTCCAGGGCCGGCCGGCCGGTCTGTTTCTGGATGTCCACGGGGATGCCGCGGCCATTGTCGGTGACGGTGATGGTGTCGCCGGGGTTGATGGTGACGGTGATCTCCGTGCAGTATCCGGCCAGGGCCTCGTCGATGGCGTTGTCCACGATCTCATACACCAGATGGTGCAGGCCAGAGGCCGACGTGGAGCCGATATACATGCCGGGCCGCTTGCGCACCGCCTCCAGCCCCTCCAGCACCTGGATTTCCGAGGCGTCATAGGTGGTGTCCACAGCGGTGACTTTTTCCAGTTCGCTCATTGGATGATCTTTCCTTTCCTTGGGTTTGTCCTGTCATTCCCGGGAACCCGGTGTCTGCCGATCTCCCGGCAATGACAGGGAAAAAATTCACTTCTTTTCCGCTCTTTTCACCAGCGTCTGGGTGTTCAGCTGGGAAATATACACGATCTGCCGGTGATACGGGTGGTCGCACACCAAAAACGACTTGGGAATGTCGTCGCACACCGGAAGCACCACGCTGTCCTTTTCCGCCTGGTCCAGAAACCGCCGGGTCTGGGGGGACTGGGACGTAATGTCCAGGTCGAATATACCGATGATGTGCCGGTCGTTGACCATCACGTTCTGGCCGATATGCAGAAAGCCCATCACAGCACCCTCCCTTCCCGGATGTGGTATACCCGGCCGGACAGCAGGGCGTCCAGCCGGTCGTTTTCGCAGCAGGTGATGAACACCTGTCCCCCGGCGATGCGGTTGAGGACATATTCCTGCCGCCGGGGGTCCAGCTCCGACAGCACGTCGTCCAGCAGCATCACCGGGTACTCGCCGATAGCGTTTTTGTGGATCTCCCGGTCCGCCAGCTTCAGGCTCAGGGCCGCCGTCCGCACCTGCCCCTGGGAGCAGAAGTGCCGGGCCTCCAGGCCGTTGACCGTCACGGCAATGTCGTCCTTATGGGGTCCCGACAGACACAGCCGGGAGGCCAGCTCCGCCTGATGATGCTGTGCCTGGTGCTCTGCCAGCGCCGCCGCAATGTCCGCCGCCGGACCCAATGGGTCCTCCACGGTTTTCACGGTCTGATACGACAGAGCCAGCTCCTCCCGTTCCCCGGAGCACTCCCAGTGGGCCCTCTGGGCGTGGACGGCCAGGGCCTGCACATACCGCGCCCGATAGCTGATGAGCACCGCTCCCACCTGGCACAGCCGCCGGTCAAAGTCGGGCAGGGTGTCCAGCAGCTGAGGATACTCGTCACTGTCCCGGAGGATGCGGGTCTTGTGTTCATACAGCCGCCCGTATTCCGCCAGGGCCTCGGCATACCGGGGCCGCAGCTGGCACAGGGACATATCCATGAACCGCCGCCGGGCCGCCGCTCCCTCCCGGATGAGAAACAGGTCCTCCGGCGAGAAAAACACCGTGTGCAGCACCTGGGACAGGTCGCCGCCGTTTTTGGCGGCCACACCGTTGACGGTCATCTTCCGCCGCCGTCCCCGGGTCAGCTGAATCTCCGTTTCAAATTCCCGCTCCCGGGACCGGATCTGTCCCACCAGCCTGGCCCTGTCCGTTCCGAAGCCAATAAGCTCCCGATCCGCATGGGTCCGGGGACTGCGGCCGCAGGACAGATACACAATGGCCTCCAGCAGGTTGGTCTTTCCCTGGGCATTTTCGCCGTATATGACGTTGCAGCTTCCGTCGAAGGTCAGCTGCTGGCTGTCGTAATTGCGGAAGCCCTCCAGCAGCAGGCGGTCAATCTGCATACTGCACGCCGCAGCTCCGCCCCAGGGCCTCCACCACGTCGCCGGGGCGGAGCTTCTTTCCCCGCATGGTGCACACCTCGCCGTTGACCAGGACCTCTCCGTCCTGGATCAGCAGCTTGGCCTCGCCGCCGGTGGCGGTGATGGCCGCCAGCTTCAGAAGGTCCTGGAGCTTGATATGCTCCGTGGTAATGGTAATCATTTCCATATCTATCACGCTTTCAGCCGCACCGGCAGCACCATATAAAGGAAGCTCTCCTCTCCGTCTGCGGGCACGATCACCGCCGGAGAGATGCTGGTGTTCAGCTCCAGGGTCACGGAGTCCGCCGGAGCATAGCGCAGGGCGTCCATGAGATAGCGGTTGTTGAAGCCGATCTCCAGGCCATTTCCGTCGCCGTCCAGGGGGCAGATGTCCTTGGCCTCGCCGGCGCCGGTTTTGGCGGACAGCAGCACCCGGCCATTTTCAAACACGCAGCGCACCGGGCTCTTGAGCTTTTCGCTGATGACCACGCTGACCCGGTCCAGGCTCCCCAGCATGGTCTTGGTGTCCACCGTCAGGCGGATGGGATTATTCCGGGGGATGGCGTTTTTATAGTCCAGGAAGTCCCCCTCCAGGCGGCGGCAGATCAGCTGGGTGGCCCCGGCCTCAAACAGCAGGTGGCGCTTGCCCTGGATAATGGTGACTTTTTCGTCGGAATCCTCGCAAATTTTCTCCACCTCGTTCAGAGCGGAGCCGGGGGCCACAAATTTGAAGGCGCCGCCCTCGGCCCGGTCCAGAGGCTCCCGGCGCAGGGCCAGGCGGAAGCCGTCCACGGACACCACCGTCAGGTCCTGGTCGCCTACCTCAAACAGGGAGCCGGTATGGACGGGGCGGCTCTCGTTGGTGGACACGGCGAAGCTGGTCTGGTTGATCATGGCCTTCAGGGTACCCTGGCGGATGTCCACGGAAAACTGGTCATCCACCTCCGGCAGCTCCGGATAGTCGTCAGCGGACAGGCCCAGAATCTCAAAGCTGGCGTCGCCGCAGGTCAGATGGACGGACAGATTTTCATCCGCCGCGAACACGATCACATCGTCCGGCATTTTCCGGATCATCTCGCCGAACAGCCGGGCGCTGAGGACGATGCGGCCCGGGGACTGGACCTGGGCGTCCACGATGGTGCGGATGCCGGTCTGCATGTTGTAGCCGGACAGGGTCAGGGTGTCGCCCCCCTCCAGCAGGATCCCCTCCAGGGCCGGAATGGAGCTTTTGGCGGCTACCGCCCGGGAGGTGGTGTTGACGGCGCTTTGCAGCAGCGCCTTTTCACAGGAAAATCGAAGCATAGAGACGCGTTCCTTTCTTTCAGAATGAAAAGAGACTCCGTTCTCCAAAAGAGAACAAAAAGATATCTTTATTTTAGTAACAGTCGCCGTAGGGAAAATTCATGTGGAAAAGTGCCGGAGGGCCTGAAATCAGCGGATTCTTTCTCCACACCCGGGTGGGGAGAAAGGGAGGGAGTTTTCCACCGGAAAATCCGGGGACCGGTACTCCACAGGTTTTCCCCGTGGAATCCACAGAGAATGTGGAAAGAGGGTTACTTCTTGTTGTTGATGTTGGTGGTGATTTCCTTGACCTTTTCGGCGTAGGCCGGGTCGGAGCGCATTTTCTTTTCCACCTGGTCCAGGGAGTGCAGCACTGTGGTGTGGTCCCGGTCGCCGAACTCCTTGCCGATGTCGTTGAGGGAGAGGTTGGTCATCCGGCGGATCAGATACATGGCGGTCTGCCGGGCCTCCATCAGGTCCCGCTTCCGGCCCTGGCCCCGGACCTGCTCCTCGTCCACGTCGTAATAGCGGCAGATATACTCGATGATCAGGCTTGGCGACGGCACGAACTCGTTGTATTTCTTCAGCATGTCCTTTACGGCCCGGCTGACAGCCTCGCCGTCCACCTGGTTGCCCAGCAGGTCCCGATAGGCCAGGAGCTTGTTCAGGGCGCCCTCGATCTGGCGGACGTTGGCGGTGAGGTTTTCGGCGATGAAGCTGCTGATATCGTCCGGCAGCTGTACCCCCAGCAGGGCGGCCTTGTTTTTGATGATGGCGAGCCTTGTCTCAAAGTCCGGCGGCGCCACATCCACCATCAGGCCCCACTCGAACCGGGTCTGAAGCCGGTCCTCCAGCTGGGTCATCTCCCGGGGAGGACGGTCCGAGGTCAGCACGATCTGCCGCCCGGATTCGTACAGGGTGTTGAAGGTGTGGAAGAATTCCTCCTGGGTCTGCTTCTTGCCGGCGATGAACTGGATATCGTCCACCAGCAGCAGGGTGGACTGGCGGTATTTCTCCCGGAATTCGGCGTTTTTTCCCTCCCGGATGGAGGCGATCAGTTCGTTGGTGAAATCGTCGCCCTTGATGTACACGATGCGGGCCTCCGGCTGCCGCTGGCGGACCTGGTGGGCGATGGCGTACAGCAGGTGGGTCTTGCCCAGACCGGAGTCGCCATAGATGAACAGGGGGTTATAGTGCTCCGCAGGCTTTTCGGCCACGGCCCGGGCGGCGGCATAGGCCATCTTGTTCTGGGGACCCACCACATAGGTGCCGAAGGTGAAGGCGTCGGACTCCAGCAGGGAGCCGGGCCGGTCCGGAGCCACCCCGTGATAGGCGGAAAGCTGCTGATCGTCCAGAATTTTTACCTCCAGGTCGGAGGAGAAGATGTCCTTCAGCGCGGCCTTGATATGGCTCATGAACCGGGCCTCGATGGTGGATTTTTTGAAGGAGTTGCTGCAATGGAGCACAAAGGCGGAGTCCTCCATGGTCACCACCTCCACCTCGTCGAACCAGGTGTTGATGGTGGTTTCCGACAGCTGGGACCGCAGCCGGTCCAGCACGTTTTTCCATACGTCTGCGATTGAATTCAATGAAAGCGCCCCTTTCCCGCGGATCATGCGTTTTTCTCTCTCTGTTTCAGGCAAAATAACACCTCACATTATATCAAATCAGTGCCGGAAAGTCCACACATATACTAATACTAAGTATAAAATTTTTTTCTTCTCCCTAAACAGATTCCGGAAGAAAATACGCCCCATTTCCGGCGTATTTTCCGAAAAATGGGCCGAATGGAGTACCCGAAGCGTCCAAAATGCCCTTTTCGTGGAAAATGCAGATTTCTGTTGACAGCGGGGCCGGGATTCTGTATAATGTTTACCATGCCGTTTTGCGGCATCCGCTTTGTCAACTGCGGCCGCGGGGGACAAGTCCTCCGCCCGCCGTCGAGTATGTGCGGCAGCTTCGATCTGCCGCCGGATTTTTACAAAATGGAGGTGTCATGCAATGTTCCGTACCTATCAGCCCAAGAAGCGCCAGCGCTCCAAGGAGCACGGCTTCCGCAAGAGAATGGCCACCAGCAACGGCCGTAAGGTTCTGGCCCGCCGCCGCGCCAAGGGCCGCGCTCGCCTGACCCATTGAGGTCGCGGAAAGTGCATCGCGCATAAAGGATAGACCAGGGACGGTGGAAGGGAAAACTGCCGTCCCTTTTGGCCTATGCTCATTTCAGCCGCCGCACCGGCGGAGAAGGTGCTTGTTTTCATGAATCCTGCCGTCACGGTAAAAGAGAACTACGAATTCCGCCGGATCTACCGCAAGGGAAAGTCGGCGGTGTCGCCGCAGCTGGTGATCTATTGCCAGCGGAACCGCCGGGGGCTGAGCCGCCTGGGGGTCTCCGTCAGCACGAAGCTGGGCGGCGCCGTGGTCCGCAACCGGGTGAGAAGGCGTATCCGGGAGATTTACCGGCTGAATAAGCCGAAAATGGTCCCGGGATACGACATCATCGTGGTGGCCCGGGTCCGGGCCGTGGAAACCGGCTATCAAAAGCTGGAGAGCACCTATCTGCGCCTTCTGAGGCAGCTGAGCCTGCTGCGGGAGGACCCGTCATGAAGCGGGCCATCCTGCGGGCCATCCGGTTTTATCAGGCGTCCGTGTCGCCGCTGTTTCCGCCCCGCTGCCGGTATATCCCCACCTGCTCGGAATACGCCCTGCAGGCCGTGGAGAAATACGGGCCGCTGCGGGGCGGCTTTATGGCGCTGCGGCGCTTTCTGCGATGCAATCCCTTCCACAAAGGCGGGTATGATCCTGTTCCCTAAAAACCTCGTTTTTCCCACCCAACAAAAAACGGAGGTAACTACCCCATGTTTGCAACGCTCGGATATTATATCTGCGTTCCCTTTGCCTTCCTGACCCGGCTGTTCTACAGCTGGACCGGGTCCTATGGCGTGGCCCTGATCCTGTTTACCCTGGTGGTGAAGTTGGTGCTGCTGCCCTTCCAGCTCAAGAGCAAGAAGAGCATGCTGCGCATGAACCGCATGCAGGGCAAGCTCAACGACATCAAGACCCGCTATGCCAACAACCAGCAGAAGCAGCAGGAGGCCATGGCGGAGCTGTATGCCAAGGAAGGCATCAACCCCATGTCCGGCTGCCTGTGGTCCTTCATTCCCTTCCCCATCCTGATCGCCCTGTACTACATCATCCGCGTGCCCATGCGGTATTTCATGGGCCTGTCCGAGACGGTGATTGCCGAGATCACCACTCTGGCCGGCAGCCTGGGCTTCACCGTGGCCGACGGCAGCCAGGCCTATGAGCAGATCTATCTGGCCAAGTTCATCCATGAGCATTGGGCGGAGTTTGCCGGAAAGTTCGACGGCCTCATCGACCTGAACTATAGCTTCCTGCACATTGACCTGGCCAACCGGCCCAGCGACCTGTTCAGCCAGTTCCCCGGCGGCGGCTGGCCCGTGTGGGGCGCCATTCTGCTGCCCATCATCTCCGCCGGCATCCAGTTCGCTATGAGCTTCATCACCATGCGCACCAATGGCTCTGCCCCCAATGGGTCCACCAAGACCATGATGTACATGATGCCCCTGATGACCCTGTGGATGGGCTATATCCTGCCCTCCGCTCTGTGCATCTACTTGATTGCCAACTCCGCGTTCTCCCTGATCCAGGAGGTCACCCTGAACGAGTATTTCAACAAGATTCTGGACCGCGAGGAGACGGAGAAGGAGAAGGCCGCCCGGGAAAAGCGCTATGCCAAGTATCAGCGCCAGAAGGAGCTGATGGCCCAGCAGCAGCTGGCCAACGGCGGCAAGAAGCCCCAGAATCAGCAGGGGAAGAAAAAGCCCTCCGGCGACAAGAAAAAATCCACCGGAAGCAACGAAAACGGCCGCGTGGGCCAGCGTCCCTATGCCAGGGGCCGCGCCTATGACAAGAGCCATTACGATGACTAATGATGACTAAGGAGTTTTGTCTATGAGTTATATTGACGTAACGGGCAAGACCGAGGAGGAAGCCATCCGCAAAGCGCTCCAGCAGCTGCAGATGGACCGCGACGATGTCTCTGTTGAGATTTTGGAGCGGGCCAAGAGCGGCTTTCTGGGCATCGGCAGCAGCCCTGCCCGGGTCCGCGTGACCTATGGTCAGCAGGAGCCCGAGGCTCCCGCCGCCCCGGTCCAGCCGGAGAAGAAACCCGAAAAGAAGCCCGAACCCAAACCCCAGCAGCCCAAGCCCCAGAAGGCCGAGGCTCCCAAGGCCGCCCCCAAGGCTGCGGAGGCCCCCGCCGCCCCGGTTCAGGAGTCCTGCCAGGACGACAACGCCCGCCGCATCACCGAGTTCCTGACGGGCCTGCTGGAGCATATGGACAGCCCTGCCCAGGTGCAGGTCACCGAGACGGAGAAGGGCCGTTACAGCGTGGTGCTGGAGGGCCAGAAGCTGGGCCAGCTCATCGGCCGCCGGGGCGAGACCCTGGATGCCATCCAGCAGCTGACCAACTATGCCGTCAATTCCGGCCGGGAAAAGCGCATCCGCGTCCATGTGGACGCCGAGAACTACCGGGCCAAGCGCGAGCAGAGCCTGGAGTCCCTGGCCCGCAAGGTGGCCGGAAAGGTCACCAAGTATCGCCGCAGCGTCACCCTGGAGCCCATGAACGCCTATGAGCGCCATGTGATCCACGCCGCCCTGCAGGATGTCCCCGGTGTGAATACCTACTCCATCGGCACCGAGCCCAACCGCCGCGTGGTGGTGTCCTACGACCGCGACAAGCGGTAAACGAATACGAAAAAAGAACGCCTGCGGGCGTTCTTTTTTTATGTGATGCCGCCGGACCAAAAAAGAACGGCAAGAATTTAACATTTTTGCGAAATTGTTTCCTTATAGTAGAAAAAGTAGTTTACATAGCTTGACCGACTGTTGTATAATACAGTAAAGTCGTTATCAGGCTGCTTTTTACGGAACAATTCAAAAAAATAACAGGAGGAAAATTCCCATGTCTTACAGAATTCTGGTCGTCAACCCGGGCTCCACGTCCACCAAAATCGGCGTCTATGAGGACGAGAACCTGCTCTTTGACAAGACTCTGCGCCACAGCGCCGAGGAACTCGAAAAGTTTGACTCCATTCCCGCCCAGAAGGACTGGCGGCGCAAGCTGGTGATGAAGGCCCTGGAGGATCAGGGCTTCGATGTGAAGACCCTGTCCGCCGTCTCCGGCCGCGGCGGCCTGCTGGCTCCTATCCGGGGCGGCACCTACGCCGTCAGCGACCGTCTGGTCCGCGACTGCACCGTGGGCGTTCAGGGACAGCACGCCTCCAACCTGGGCGGCATCATCGCCCGGGAGATCGGCGACCAGCTGGGCATCCCCTCCTTCATCGTGGACCCCGTGGTGGTGGATGAGCTCAGCGACGTGGCCCGCTTTGCCGGTCACCCCCTGTTCCACCGCACCAGCATTTTCCACGCCCTGAACCAGAAGGCCGTGGCCAAGCGCTACGCCAAGGAGCACGGCAAGAAGTATGAGGATCTGAACCTTATCGTCTGCCACATGGGCGGCGGCTGCTCCATCGGCGCCCACGTCCACGGCAGCGTGGTGGATACCCAGAATGCCCTGGACGGCGACGGCCCCTTCTCCCCCGAGCGGTCCGGCAGCCTGCCCACCGGTCAGCTGGTGAGCCTGTGCTTCAGCGGCAAGTACACTGCCGGCGAGGTCCGCAAGATGCTGGCCGGCCACGGCGGCCTGGTGGCCTACACCGGCTCCAACGACATGCGCGACCTGCTGAAGGCCGCCGCCGAGGGCGACAAGGAGATTGCCGCCACCGTGGATGCATTCCACTATCAGATCGGCAAGGAAGTGGGCGCAATGGCCGCCGTCATGAAGGGCAAGGTGGACCAGATCATTCTCACCGGCGGCATTGCCTACGGTCAGGAGACCGTGGACGCCATCACCGATATGGTGGGCTGGATCGCCCCCATCACCGTGTATCCCGGCGAGGATGAGCTGCTGGCCCTGGCCCAGGGCGCTCTGCGTGTCCTCAACGGCGAGGAGCCTGCCCGGGTATATTGATTTAACAAGACTGTCAAACGCCATAAAGGCAGCCGCCCGACCCGGGCGGCTGCCTTTTTTCTCTGTTCAGTTCCACACGATGTCAAAGGCGGCGGTGAAGCCGCAGGAGGCGTCGTGGGAAATCAGCATGCCGGTGCTGCGGTCCACCACATAGCCATAGCAGGTGACGGTGACGGAGGTGCGGGCGTCCTCCGTCTCATACACAAAGCCCTGGTCCCAGCGGTCATTGACCAGCGCCGCCATATCCTGGGCAGAGGCGTCCTGGCTGGCCAGCATGGCCAATAGCAGCGGCTGGATGAAGGCAGTGTCGGCATAGACGAAGTCCGGGGCGGAGGACGGGTCCCCGCTGCCCTGGGTGGTATAGGAGCACCGGAACCTCACGGCGGTCAGGTATCCGTTGGCGTCTGTCTCATATTTCAGGCGGCTTGGAAAGGCGTTTTCCAGGGTGGCTGCATATCCCCGGAGTGAATCCCGTACCCATGTGCCGTTGGAGCGCATCCGCAGAGGGGAGTCCGTGGCCTGGGCCATCTGGTTGAAGTTTTCCGCAAACTCCTCCACCGTCAGCCGCCCGCTGTTAGCAGGCATCAGAAGAATGTTGCTGCCGCCGATTATGGCCAGGATCACCAGCCCCCAGGCTGCGGGAAGCAGCGCCCACCGCCACCAGGGAATGTCCCGGCTCTGGCACAGGAGCTCTCCCTCCCAGGGCATCTTCAGGCCGTCCCGGCAGTCCAGATAGCTTCTGCGCAGCCGCCATAGCCGCAGAACGGGAATGTACAGGGCGATCCCGTATACCACGGCCATGGCCGTGTAGGCGTAGGCCTGGCCCCAGGTGGGGCGGCGGCCGTCCGGCTGTTCCACCGTCAGCCCCAGCAGCAGCTTGCCCGGCGTGACGCCCCACAGGTGCAGCAGCACCGGCTCCACCCCCAGCATCAGCAGCAGGCTTCCCACATAGGTCAGCAGGGAGAACCCCGGGGTCTGGGGCGCGATCCGCCCCAGCATCAGCGCCAGGGCCACGGCGGAGGAGCACAGGAGCATATCCAGCCCCCGGGCCAGAAACCGCCGCCAGGGGCAGGGATCCTGACGGTCCGTCCGGGCTGCGGCAGCGGTCGCCTGGGGCGGCGTGTACAGAAGCCGCCAGTATTTCTCCGCGTCCAGGGTGTCATAGCAGGCGTGGTCGGCCTGCATGGCCCGGCACACGGACTGATCCGTCCGGGCCTGCTCCTCCCGGCGGCGCAGGGCCGCCAGCCGCTGGGACAGGGCCTCGGACAGGGACAGCTTCCCGGCCTGCATGGATCGGATCTCCTCAATGGGCACGTCCAGCCGCCGCAGCAGGCGGATGCGCAGCAAGGTCTCCAGGTCATCGGGGCTGTAGTCCCGATAGCCGTTTTTCCGCCGGGCCGGATGCACCAGCCCCTCCTGTTCATAGTATCGGATGTTGGCCCGGGACAGCCCGGTGCGCTGCTCTACGTCCTTGATATGCATGGCGTTGCCCTCCTTTTATCCGCAGTATAAGGGGTAAAGGGACTTGACAGTCAAGTGTTTTTTCAGGAAATTTCCAGAACCACCGGACAGTGGTCGCTGCCGTACACCTCTGTGCGGATGGCGGCGTCCGTCACCCGGGGCAGCAGACGCCGGGACACGATGAAATAGTCGATGCGCCACCCCACGTTCTTCTCCCGGGCGTGGAAGCGGTAGCTCCACCAGGAATAGGTGACCTCCTCCGGGTGCAGGGTCCGGAAGGTGTCGGCAAAGCCCGAGGACAGCAGGGCGGTCATCTTTTCCCGCTCCTGGTCGGTGAAGCCCGGGTTCATCCGGTTGGTCTTGGGATTTTTCAGGTCCATCTCCTGGTGGGCCACGTTCAGGTCACCGCAGTATACCACGGGCTTTGTCCGGTCCAGCTCCATCAGATAGGCCCGCAGGTCGTCCTCCCACTGCATCCGGTAATCCAGCCGCTTCAGCCCGTCCTGGCTGTTGGGGGTGTAGCAGCACACCAGATAGAAATCCGGGTATTCCGCGGTGATGACCCGGCCCTCGTGGCGGTGGATGTCATCGCCGAAGCCGAATACCACCGATATCGGCTCCTGCCGGGTCAGAACGGCGGTGCCGGAATAGCCCTTCTTCTCGGCGGAGTAGAAATACCGGTGATAGCCCTCCAGCTCAAACACCGCCTGCTCCGGCTGCAGCTTGGTCTCCTGCAGGCATATCACGTCCGGGTCCTCATTTTTCACATATTCCAGAAAGCCCTTGGTCAGGCATGACCGCAGGCCGTTGACGTTCCAGCTTACCAGCTTCATGGCGCTCTCCCTTCGTTTTTTTCTGTATCATACCACAAACCGGGCCATAATCCAAGAAAATCATTGACAAACCCCGCCGCCGGGGATAAGATAGGGATAAATCGGCGTGGATGGGAAGAGTACCCGGTTCAGCCTCCGTCACAAGAGAGTCCGGCAAGGTGAAAGCGGACACGGGGGACCCGGCGAACATGGCCCCGGAGCCGTCCGGCCCAGCGCGGGCGCGTGAAGCCGGACCGGGTGTGCCCGTTACAGCGCGGGGACGTGTCGGCGTCCCATGAGGCCGCCTCCTGAGGGAGCGCGGCGAAGCAAGGTGGTACCGCGGTGCGCTGCATCGCCCTTGGCAGTCAGCCGGGGGCGTTTTTTGTTTGCCTGGCCGCCGGAAAAACGCCAAAATATTAAGCCGCTCTTCCATTCGGAGCGGCGGAAAAGGAGATAGATCCCCATGAAAAAGCAGAAATTCTATATCACCACACCCATTTATTACCCCTCGGACAAGCTGCACATCGGCCACACCTACTGCACCGTTGCCACCGATGCCATGGCCCGCTATAAGCGGCTCACCGGCTGCGACGTGCTGTTCCTGACGGGCACCGACGAGCACGGCCAGAAGATCGAGGACAAGGCCAAGGCCGCCGGAAAGACCCCCAAGGAGTTCCTGGACAACATCGTGGAGGGTCCCCAGGGCATCCTGGACCTGTGGAAGCTGATGAACATCTCCAACGACCGCTTCATCCGCACCACCGACGACTATCACTGCCAGTCCATCCAGAAGATCTTCCGTAAGATGTACGAAAAGGGTGACATCTATAAGGGCACCTATAAGGGCAAATACTGCAAGCCCTGCGAGAGCTTCTGGACCGAGAGCCAGCTGGTGGACGGCAAGTGCCCCGACTGCGGCCGGGAGGTCATGGACGCCGAGGAGGAGGCCTATTTCTTCCGCCTGAGCAAGTACGCCGACCGGGTCCGCCACCTGCTGGAGGACACCGACTTCCTGCAGCCCCGCTCCCGGGTCAACGAGATGGTCAACAACTTCATCAAGCCCGGCCTGGAGGACCTGTGCGTCAGCCGCACCAGCTTCTCCTGGGGCATCCCCGTGGACTTTGACCCGGGCCATGTGGTGTATGTGTGGGTGGACGCTCTATTCAACTACACCACCGCCCTGGGCTTTATGAACGACCGGTATCACGATTACGACAAGTATTGGCCCGCCGACGTCCACTTTGTGGGCAAGGAGATCGTCCGCTTCCACTCCATCATCTGGCCCGCCATGCTCATGAGCATGGATATGCCCCTGCCCAAGCACGTTTACGGCCATGGCTGGCTGGTGATGGACGGCGGCAAGATGTCCAAGTCCAAGGGCAACGTGGTGGATCCCTATGTCCTGGCGGAGAAGTTCGGCGTGGACGCCCTGCGCTTCTTCCTGCTGCGGACCTTCCCCTTCGGCTCCGACGGCAATTTCTCCAACGAGCTGCTGATCCAGACCATCAACATGGATCTGGCCAACGACCTGGGCAACCTGGTCAGCCGCACCACCGCCATGGTGGAAAAGTATTTCGGCGGCACCCTGCCCGCGGAGCGGGAAAGCAGCGACGCCGACGACGATCTGAAGCAGATGGCCTCCACCCTGCGGGACCGCTACGAGGCGGAGATGGAGCACTTCCAGTTCCAGAACGCCCTGGAGCAGGTGTTCAAGACCATCCAGCGGGCCAACAAGTATATCGACGAGAACGCCCCCTGGACCCTGGCCAAGGACCCCGCCAACCGGGCCCGCCTGGCCACGGTTATGTATAACCTGCTGGAAACCATCCGCATCTGCGCCGTGCTGCTGACTCCCTTCATTCCCGACAGCGCCGAAAAGATCTTTGACCAGATCGGTGCCTGCCCGTGCTGCCGCACCTGGGAAAAGGCCAACGTGTGGGGCAGCCTGCGCCCGGACGTCACCGTTCACAAGGGCGAGGCCCTGTTCCCCCGCATCGACGCCGAGAAGGCCCTGGCCGAGCTCAACGCCATCCAGGAGGCCCAGCGCAAGGCGGCTCTGCCTGCCCTGGAGCTGGAGCCCTACAGCCAGGAAAACGTGGATTTTGATACCTTCTGCAAGTCCGATTTCCGGGCCGTGAAGATCAAGAACTGCGAGGCCGTGAAGAAGAGCGACAAGCTACTGAAGTTCACCCTGGACGACGGCAGCGGCACGGACCGCACCATTCTCTCTGGCATCCATCACTACTATGAGCCGGAGCAGCTCATCGGCAAGACCGCCGTGGCGGTTCTGAATCTGCCGCCCCGGAAGATGATGGGCATCCCCAGCTGCGGTATGCTGATCTCCGCCGTCCACAAGGAAAAGGGCGAGGAGAAGCTGCACCTGCTGCTGCTGGACGACGCCATTCCCGCCGGCGCCAAGCTCTGCTGACAACTGCATATAAACTCCCTCCGCCGCTGGCGGAGGGAGTTTGCTTATTCCCAAATGCCCTCGTCTGTGTTACACTGATACAAAACGGATGCAAAAAGGGGAGGGGATGCATATGAAGGAACCCTATTCCGCCGGTGCGGCGGCGGTGGGCCTGCGGCTGCGGCAGCAGCGGCTCAAGCGGGGCTGGAGCCAGGAGGGCCTGTGCCGGGATATCTGCGCGGCGTCGTATCTGTCCAAAATCGAACAGGGACAGGTGCAGGCGGCCCCGGAGCTGCTGGAGCTGCTGTTCCGGCGGTTGGAGCTTCCCTGGTACGGGGAGAGCCTGCCGGAGCTGGAGCGGCTGGTGGAGCGCCGGTACGGCTGCCTGCTGGACGGGGATAAGGAGGGCTTCCGGGACAGCCGGGAGATATTCGCGCACGCCCTGGACCGGCTTCTGTCCAGCCCCCTGGCGGCGGACGGCCTGGTGCTGGACGCCATGGACCGGAACGACCCCACGGAGATCCCACCGGCCCTGGAGCCGTATCTGGACCGGCGTCAGCTGGCCATTCTGCGGGTGGTGCAGGACCGGGATGTGGAGGCGGTGCGGCTGCTGCCGGAGGCGTATTGCTATCTCATGGCCGGTATCGCCGGGTATGAGCAGGGCAGCGACTATGTGGGGGCCATGACCCTGCTGCAGCAGGGCTATGACCTGGCGGCCCGGGACGGCCGGGTGCGGCTCATGCTGGAGTGCCGGATGTTCATGGGGAGTCTCTGCTGCAACCAGCTGGACCTGGGTGGCATGGAGGCGCATTATCAGGCGGCGGAGCGTATGGCCCGTGCTCTGGGCCGGGAGGATGATCTGCGGAGCATGGCCTATAACCGGGCGGCCTCCCAGGTGGAGTGCGGCCGGTATCAGGAGGCCTACGGCTATTTTGCCGCCCTGGAGCACCCCCGGGTCATGGAGCTGCACAAGCTGGCGGTGTGCTGCGAGGGGCTGGGCCGGACCCGGGAGGCCCTGGACGCTCTGGACCGGGCGGAGACGGCCCCGGAGGAGTATCCGGACCGGGCTCTGTGCATGGGGATCTGCGGGCTGGTGCGGCGCAGGCTGGAAAACCCCGGCTATCTGCGGGACCCGGATTACGGCGCGGCGCTGATGGACGTATTCAACCGCTGCCGCCGGGAGCTGCCCATCGGATACGCGGCCTTTCATCTGCCCCGGGTACTGGAGTGGCTCACCGCCGGGCGGCAGTATAAGCAGGCCTATGAGCTTCTGCGGGACTTTCCTATTAAACTGCCTAATCTGCCCGTTTAATGCAGAACTACATGTAAAACTTTCTCATATATATCCGGTTTTCTTTTCCTTACAGGTATGTTAGGATAGGGGAGAGGTGAGAAGATCATGCAAACCAAGCTATGGAACCGCAATTTTACCCTGCTGATCGCCGCCACCGGCCTGGGGGCCATCGGCGGCATTGCCGGTGGCTTTGCCATGTCGTTTCTGGTGTTCGACGAAACCGGCAGCACCATGGCCTCGGCCTTGGTGCTGGCAGCCCAGCTGATCCCGGGGTTTCTGCTGCCCCTGGTGATTGCCCCGTGGATGGACCGTATGCCCCGCAAGCCCTTTCTTGTGGGCGGCGACGTCCTCAACGGAATCATGTACCTGCTGCTGGGACTGTATCTACTGCGGGGGGCCTTTTCCTATGTGGGCTATCTGGCCTTTTCCCTGGTGCTGGCCACCCTCAGCTCCTTTGACGAGCTAGCCTACAACAGCATTTTTCCCATGCTGCTGCCGGAGGGCACCCAGCAGAAGGGGTACGCCGTGGCCTCCACCCTGTATCCGGTGCTGCGGGTGGTGATGCTTCCCCTGTCGGCGGTGCTGCTGGACGCGGTGGGCGCGGCGTGGCTGCTGGTGGGGCAGGGGGGACTGTCCCTGTGCGCGGCGGCTGTGGAAAGCGGCATCCGTATTCACGAGGAGCGCCGCCCGCCGGAGGAGAACTCCTCCCTCCGTGCCTGGTGGGCCGATGTGAAGGAGGCCGCCCGGTACCTGCGGCAGGAGAAGGGCCTTATGAACATCTATGGCTACATGGCCGTCACCAACGGCGTAGGCAGCGGCTATTCCCCCATTCTGGTGGCCTTTTTCCGCACCTTCCCCGGCATGACGGCCACCATGTATTCCCTGCTGTCTCTGGCGGAGTTTCTGGGCCGCAGCCTGGGAGGTATGGTGCAGTACCGGACGGAAATTCCGGAGAAGAAAAAGTACGGCTTTGCGTTTTTGGTGTATATGCTGTATGAGACGGTGGATCTGTTCCTGCTGTGGCTGCCGTACCCCCTGATGCTGGTCAGCCGAGGCCTGTGCGGCTTTCTGGGCATCAACAGCGCCACCATGCGCCAGGCCGCGGTGCAGCGGTATATCCCGGACCGGCTGCGGGCCCGGGTCAACGCCTTCGAGTCCATGCTCTATACCGGTGCGGCGGCGGTGCTGTCCCTGGTCATCGGGGCCCTGGGGGAGGTGCTGGATTACCGGCTGTGCGTGTCCCTGTGCGGCGGGTTTTCCATGGCCGTGTGCCTGGCCACCATCTGGCGGGGCCGGAAATACGTCCGGGCCGTGTATGAGCGGAGCGGAGAATAAGAGAATAAAAGCGAGAACGGCGGGACTTCGGCCCTGCCGTTCTTGTTTGTTATGTCACCGGTTGTTCTGATACACGGGACACTTCTTGTACTCCTCGCCGTAGTCGGGGTTGCAGGTGTACTTCACCTGGGGGTCGTTGGTGGCAAAATGCTTGCCGCACAGCTTGCAGACATACTCGTCGTTGTCATAGCTGCTGAGGAAACCCTTGCTGATGTAATCCAGATAGTAGCAGCGTGCCATGTTGTGATCCTCCTTGTTATTTATGATCCCGCGCGGGGGTCTTACCAGTGGTTGGTGGCCTTGAGACGTAGCATAACGTGATTGGAGGTATAGCGAGTGACAGGGACCCACTCATGGTTATCGTTGTAGCGGTGATCAGCATCATGTCTATGGTCGTCATGTACTTCATACTGCTCATGCAATATACGGTTGATGGCATTTCCGAGAGCTACCTTCGATCCGAATAGTAGATGATAGTCTGTGTTTGTGGGTATGAAGCATGAAGGCTTAAAAAACGGCACCCGGTTAGTGGCAAAATCGAAGGTTCTCATCTGGCCATTGGTGCGGCCGGTGACACGGTCATCATAAATGGTGATCTCCTCCGGCAGACGGCCGGTTCCGTCACTGATGGCCTCGATGATCTTCCGGGTCAGGGGGCTGTCGGCGTACTTATCCTCCAGCTCCTTTTGCCTTGCAAGCGCCGCCTGCTTTTTTGCATCTTCCTTCCGTTTTTCTTCTTTCAGTCGTGCTTGATTGCGTTTCTCCTGTCGCTTGTGCTTTATTGGTTCGGCAACAATAATCCACACAAGGTAGACCGCCGCCAGAATCACCGAAACCAATTCGTTGCCGTCTGTCACCTTCCAGCCCACCCAAAACAATGCGCCTGCCGTCAGCAGCCAGAAGAAGAACTTCCAAAATCCTTCCCTTTCGTGTCCAATAATACCGGTGATAATCCAGACGCTCACGAACATTGTATACCAAGTAATGGTTGTTTCCATTATCGTTTTTTCCCTCTCTTTCTACTCACCACAGTACTTTTCTTTATTATAACTACTATAAATAGTTATGTCAAGAAAATAACCTGTCAAACAGGACATAAATTGCCTGTACATATAGTACAATTAGCAAAAAGGGTGGAGGTGGCCGCATGGAAAAGGAGCAATTTGCCCGGCGGATGTCACAGCTGCGGCAGGCCAAGGGGGTGTCGGCCCGGGACATGAGCCTTTCTCTGGGGCAGAGCGCCGGGTATATCAACAACATCGAAAACGGCGTGAATCTGCCGTCCATGGCCATGTTCTTCTACATTTGCGACTATCTGGAGGTCACACCGGAGGAGTTTTTCTCGGTGGAGCTTGCCGACCCCATGCGGCTGAAGCGGCTGAATCAGAGTCTGCGGCGGCTCACCGGCCACCAGCTGGAACTTCTGGAGCTTCTGGTGCAGGAGATGAAATAAAAACGCAGGACCAGGCCGGTCCTGCGTTTTATAATTTCAAAAAATCCGGTAGGGCGGGG
>OFMU01000212.1_pt1 | contig 44151 bp, 56 predicted proteins | sample 1541861 | NCBI WGS metagenome assembly OFMU01 (sample SAMN04209238, study PRJEB22552) | human gut metagenome | biome: gut; material: feces | host: Homo sapiens | place: USA: Oklahoma
TGGTTTATTAGGGAATAAATTTGCAGTTCCGGCAGATGTAATTGCTAATGCTAAGATTAATAAAGGGGCATATGTATTATCTGAGTCTACTCGTGCAATCTTTGGTAACTATGGAAGTATATTTTTAGGAGTAATGGTTATATTAACTTGTTTCACAACTACAGTTGGTTTAATTGTTGCAACATCAGAATTTTTTAATAAAAAATTCCCACAACTTTCATATAAAACATATACTATTATTTTCACATTAGTTGGGTTTGGTATTGCTAATATAGGTTTACAAGATGTAATTAAATTCTCTGTTCCTATGTTATTATTCTTATATCCTATTAATTCTATCTCTTCTATATTTAAATATACTTTTTTATGATAACAATATGTTTTTATACAAAAAAAGTGCTGCTGCAAATGCTTAAAACACCTGCTATACAGCACCATTCATTACTTTTATATCATAAGTTCATTTTCTTTTCTTTCTGTGCACATTGTTGTAAGTTTATCAACAAGACCAGCCTTCATAGTTTCATCCAATACTCTAGCACCTGTTGGACATACTTTTATACATCTCATACAAGCCATGCATACATCTTTATCCACAGTTTTAGGATTATCCATAGGTATTGCACCTACTGGACATTTCTGTGCACATAATCCACATTCTACACAGTTTTCATTCGCTTCTGGTTTTAACGCAGATCCTTTCCATTCTTTGTAAGGAATATTCCCCTTAGGCATTAGTTCCGTATTTATTTCTCCATTTTCAAATTTAGCTTTTATTTCTTCAGAGAATTTTTTTAATTCTTCTTCATCTGATTTATCAGGTCTACCTGCTGCTAGGTTTCTAACTATTGAGTGCTCTGCTATTGCAGCTACCATAGCTCCAACTACGAAGCCATTTTCTTCAAGAACATTTTTTAATTCTAGTAGTGTATCATCGTAATCTCTATTTCCATAAACTACAACGGCTACTGCTTTTGCTCCGTTTCCTTTTATTTTATTGATTCTATCCACAGCTACAGTAGGTATTCTTCCTCCAAATGAAGGCACAGAAATTATACATATATCCTCAGCTTTTATGTTTACATCTTCGTAATTGAAGTGTAAGTCGCTTATGTCTAAGTCTTTTGTTTCTTCCCAAGCTGATGAAAGTAGTTTTGTTACTTTTTCTGTCCCACCTGTAGGACTAAAGTAGATTGAATATAGCATTATAATCATTCCCTTCTACAATATTTTCTTTAATTTTAATTATACGCCTTTATATTTTATAATTTAATAACAAAATAATAATATTTGTAATTTAGACATAAAAAAACCCGAGATAAAATATCTCGGGATTTCTTGCACAATATAATACGTAAAAACTATCTTTTTGAGAACTGTGGAGCTCTTCTGGCAGCTTTTAAACCGTATTTCTTTCTTTCTTTCATTCTAGCATCTCTAGTTAAGAATCCTTCTTTCTTTAAAGCAGGTCTTAAATCTTCGTCAGCTTTTAATAAAGCTCTAGATATACCGTGTCTTATAGCACCAGCCTGTCCAGTGAATCCTCCACCTTCAACTTTTACTATAACGTCAAATTTATTTTCAGTTTCAGTTAATACTAATGGCTGTTTAACGTCTCTTATTAATGTTTCGTAGTTGAAATATTCATCTAACGCTCTACCATTTACTGTTATATTTCCTTCACCTGCAACTAATCTAACTCTAGCTACAGAATGTTTTCTTCTTCCTGTTCCTATGTACTGTACATTTGCCATGATAACTCCTCCTTTCACCTAATTAAAATTCTATTACTTCTGGATTCTGAGCTGCATGATTATGTTCAGCACCAGCGAATACTCTTAATCTAGTCATCATTCTGCTTCTTAATTTATTTTTTGGTAACATACCGCTAACTGCGTGAGCTACAACTTCTTCAGGTTTTTTAGCCATCATTTCTCTGTATGATATTTCTTTTAAACCACCTACATAACCTGTGTGGTATCTGTAGTATTTCTGATCTAATTTTTTACCTGTTAAAACTACTTTTGATGCATTTACAACTACTACGAAGTCTCCTCCGTCCACGTGTGGTGTAAATGTTGGTTTATGTTTCCCTCTTAATAATGTTGCAACTTCAGTTGCTAAACGACCTAAAGTTTTTCCTTCAGCGTCAACTAAGTACCAGTTTCTTTTTACGTCTGCTGGTTTAGCTATATAACTTTTCATATCTGTCCCTCCTTAACTTTTTTCCTTTAAAAATATTTTTCCGTTTATGTCAAGTCCGGGGCAAAGTGGACTTATTAACACATTCTTGTATATTATACGACTATAAGCGAAAAGTGTCAAGATTAATAAAAAACTTTTTTGAGGAATAATGCGTGTCCAGGCGCTGTATGACCTGCTTTTGATCTATTTTTAGATTTTATTATATCCTCCATGCTTTCCGTTATTCTTCCCCTTCCGATATCTATAAGCGTACCAGAAAGTATTCTGACCATATTGTAAAGGAATCCGTTTCCTTCAAATTCGAATACAATTAAGTCATCTTGTTTTTCTATTTTAACGCTTTTTATCGTTCTTATAGTGTCTTTTACGGAAGATCCACTGCTCATAAAGCCACAGAAATCATATGTTCCAATAAGTGATTCTGCTTCTTTTTTCATCTTTTCAAAATCTAAATCGTATTTTACTTGATACGATATATCTTTCAAGATTGGATTGCGGTATCTACTATTATACACTAAATATCTATATATTTTACCTTTTGCACTATATCTCGCATGAAATTCATCTTCCACTTCCTCTGCAGCTATTATTGAGATGTCTTTTGGAAGTTTAGAATTCAGTGCATCTGGTATTCTATTTACAGGTATTTGAGAGTTTATTTTGAAGTTCGCTACCTGCCCAAGTGCGTGTACTCCAGCATCAGTTCTTCCTGAACCATTTATTTTTACTTTCTCACCTGTTATTTCCTTTATTGCATATTCAATATTTCCCTGTATTCCAGGAGAATTTGGCTGCTCTTGCCAACCACAATAATTCGCTCCGTTGTACTGAACAGTTATTTTTATATTTCTCATTTATTCCTCCAAATAGGCAAAACTATTATAATACATCTCTCATCTTATAATGCATATCTTGACGCTATTATAAGTCCCATGTAGATTATTATAAGTACTGTCGCAATATACTCGCTTTTACCTATTACAGTTTCCTTCATTTTTGTTCTATTGTCGCCACCTCTGTAGCATCTAGCTTCCATAGCCATGGCAAGCTCGTCGGCTCTTCTAAATGCACTTACAAATAGCGGTACTAAAAGTGGAACAAGACTTTTTGCTCTGTTTATAAGCTTCTTACTTTCAAAGTCAGCCCCTCTAGACATCTGAGCTTTCATTATCTTATCAGTTTCATCTAGTAGAGTTGGTATGAATCTAAGTGCTATAGTCATCATCATTGCAAGTTCATGCACTGGTAGACCTATTTTCTTAAATGGATTTAATACCCTCTCTATACCGTCTGTAAGCGCTATAGGAGATGTTGTAAGCGTTAATAGAGATGTACCCACTATTAACATTGCAAGTCTTATAGACATAAATATCGCCTGTCTGATACCTTCTTTAGTTATAGCTAAGAATCCAAAAGACCATATCTTTTCTCCAGGTATGCAGAACATATTTACGATAAACGTGAATAGTATTATCCATCTAAGAGGTTTTAATCCTTTTAGAATAAATTTTACCGGTATTTTTGACATTACAGTAAGTATTAGTAATACAATAAATACTCCTATATATATCGGCGCTTTGTTTATCATAAATATAGATATCATAAATAATATCGTAGCTATTAATTTTAAACCTGCATCTAGTTTGTGTATAGGAGATGATGCCGGATAGAATTGACCGACAGTTATATCTTTTAACATTATTTTCTACCTCCTATCACTCTTAGTATTTCGTTTTTAGCTTCTTCAGGAGTTATTATATCCTGTCTAATATCGAAGCCCTTTTCTCTTAATTTAATCGCTAATTCTAGAACCTGTGGGATATCTAGACCTATTTCTTTTAGTCTATGGGCATTATTGTTGAATACATCTCTAGGATTTCCCATAAATTCTATTTTCCCTTTATTCATTACTATAAGAGTTTTAACCAATTTAGCCATATCATCCATACTGTGAGATGATAGTATTACAGTTATATTTCTTTCTCTGTGTAGTTTTTTTATAAGTTCAAAGATTTCTTCTCTACCACCTGGATCTAGTCCTGCAGTTGGTTCATCAAGTATTAATACTTCTGGATCCATAGCTATTACTCCCGCTATTGCAACCCTTCTTTTCTGCCCACCAGATAGTTCAAATGGAGATTTTTCTCTGTATTTTTCATAATCAAGTCCAACAGCTTCCATAGAGGCCTTTACTCTTCTAGTTATTTCCTCTTGATCTAGCCCCATATTTCCCGGACCAAATGCGATATCTTTTTCTATTGTTTCCTCAAATAGCTGGTACTCTGGATACTGGAATACTACACCTACTCTTTTTCTTATTTCAGTTAGGTTTATATCCTTCTGAGTTATTTCAAAGTCATTTATGTATATGCTACCTGATGAAGGCTTTAGAAGTCCATTTAAATGCTGTATAAGTGTAGATTTTCCTGAGCCTGTGTGCCCAATTAGTCCAACAAAGTCGTTATTCTCTACATCAAATGATATATCGTCTATTGCTCTGTTTTCAAATGGCATCCCCTCATCGTATATGTATGTTAAGTTTCTTACTTTAATAGACATAATTCATTCACCATTTCATCCACTGTTAATATATCTTCTCTTATTTTTAATCCCTCTTTATTTAGCATATGAGATATTTCAGTCATGCAAGGCACATCAAGACCTATTTTTTTAAGTCTGTCTATCTCTTTAAATACTTCTTGTGGAGTCCCTTCTAATACTTTTTTACCCTTTTCCATAACTATAACTCTATCAGCTTCTACAGCTTCTTCCATGAAGTGAGTTATGTGTATTGCAGTTATATTTTCTTCTTTGTTTAGCTTCTTTATTGTTTTCATTACTTCTTTTCTACCAGATGGATCAAGCATAGCTGTAGCTTCATCGAATATTATACATTCTGGCTTCATTGCGATTATCCCTGCTATTGCTACTCTCTGTTTCTGTCCACCAGATAGTAGATGTGGTTGTCTATCTCTAAATTCATACATTCCTACGTTCTTTAGAGATTCTTCTACTCTTCTTCTTATTTCTGCCGGCTCTATTCCCAAGTTTTCTGGCCCAAATGCTACATCTTCTTCAACTATTGTAGCAACTATCTGGTTGTCTGGATTCTGAAATACCATCCCTGCAGTCTGTCTTATATCCCACATTTTATCTGCATCTTTTGTATTCATTCCATTTACGATTATATCCCCTTCAGTCGGTTTTAGTATCGCATTCATATTTTTTGAAAGAGTAGATTTCCCGGAACCATTGTGACCTATTATTACAACAAATTCACCCTTTTTTATATCTAAATTAAAATCATCTATAGCTTTATACTTGTCGCCTTCTTCATTTTCATAGTAAAAGGAAAGATTTTTTATCTGTATAAGATTTTCCATTAATTTACACCCCTTTTTCTAATACACTTAAATCTTTACTATTGCATTTCTATAAAACATTATAATACTTTATTATATCATACAATTAATACACGATAGATACAATTATAGAGGATTTTATATACTATATCTATAAGTTTTCGAATATTAGATAAATTTATAGATTATATCCATACACTCAGATTTCATAATATATTAGTGCTAGGCAAAATTTTGCATAAAAAAAAACAGACTGTAAAGTCTAACAGCCTGTATCCCCAGTTTAACATTCCCTCTAGATATTTATTCCTCTAGTAGCTCTTTATTCTTATATTAAATTAAAGTTTTATTTCCTCAGATATTTTTTATAAAGTCAATTTATTATAATTTTCTTAGTTTTTTTGAAATTTATTTTTAATTCTAAAAATGCTATGGCATATAAAATACCATAGCATTTATTTATCAATACAGTAATTATACTAATTCTATGAAGGCCATTTCAGCAGCGTCGCCTCTTCTTGGTCCTTTTTTGATTATTCTAGTATATCCACCATTTCTTTCAGCATATTTTGGAGCTATTTCTGTGAATAAGTTGCTAACAACAGTTTCATCAAGAACATAAGCTAAAACCTGTCTTCTAGCGTGAAGATCTCCTCTTTTTGCAAGAGTTATCATCTTTTCAGCCATTCTACGAGTTTCTTTTGCTCTAGTTACTGTAGTTTCTATTCTTCCTTCTCTTAGTAAGTCAGTTACTAAGTTTCTTAACATAAGGTTTCTGTGAGCAGTTTCACGACCTAATTTACGGTAAGTTGCCATTCTTTCCCCTCCTTTTCGAGTTTATAAATTATTTATATTCGAAAGTCTATTATTCTTCGTTTGGTTTTAATCCTAGTCCTAATTCATCTAGTTTCTGTATAACTTCTTCTAGTGATTTTTTACCTAAGTTTCTAACCTTCATCATATCGTCTTCAGATTTATTAGCTAGCTCTTCTACTGTGTTTATACCCGCTCTTTTTAAACAGTTGTATGATCTTACTGATAAATCTAATTCTTCGATTGTCATTTCAAGAACTTTTTCTTTCTGATCTTCTTCTTTTTCTACCATTATTTCAACATTGCTTACATGCTCTGTTAAATCTATGAATAGTTTAAGATGTTCAACTAGAACTTTGGCAGCTAAAGATATTCCTTCCTGAGGATTTATGCTTCCATTTGTCCAAACTTCTAGAGTTAATTTATCATAGTCAGATTTCTGACCTACTCTTGTATTTTCAACGTGATAGTTTACTTTTTCTACAGGAGTATATATTGAGTCAACAGGTAATACACCTATTGGCATGTTTTCTGTTTTGTTTTCTTCAGCAGGAACATATCCTCTGCCTTTGTCAACATGTATATCCATATTAAGCTTAGAACCTTCGTCTAATGTAGCTATTTTAAGATCCTTGTTTATTATTTCAACATCTGGTGGGCATATTATGTCTGCACCTGTTACTGTGCAAGGACCCTGTGCTTCTATTTTAAGTGTTCTATTACCTTCACCGTCTATAGTAGCTGAAAGTTCTTTTAAAGTTAATATTATTTCTGTAACATCTTCTTTTACTCCTGGTATAGTAGAGAATTCATGAAGAACTCCTTCTATTTTAACAGCGTTAACTGCAACACCTGGTAATGAAGATAACAGTATTCTTCTTAGTGCATTTCCTATAGTTATTCCGTATCCTCTTTCAAGAGGTTCAACTACGAATTTACCATATCTGAAATCTTCGCTAAGTTCTATTATATCTACCTTTGGCTTTTCTATTTCTATCATGGATAAAACCCTCCTTAACATTCAGTAATCCACTGAGGGTAAATAAATTTTAATTTAATATAAGTTATTAAGCTAATTAATTTCTTATTATTTAGAGTATAACTCTATGATTAAGTGTTCAGCTATTTCAAGATCTATATCTTCTCTAGTTGGAAGAGAAACAACTTTAGCACACATTTCATCTAAGTTATTTTCTAACCAGTTTGGAGCTATTCTAGTGTTGTTTTCAACTAAAGCTTTGAATTTAGCTGATGATTTAGATGTTTCTTTAACTGCTATAACATCACCAACATTAACTGTTAAAGATGGTATATCAACTTTTTTACCATTTAAAGTGAAGTGAGCATGAGTTACTAACTGTCTAGCTTCTTTTCTAGATGCAGCTAATCCCATTCTGTAAACAACGTTGTCTAATCTTCTTTCTAATAAACTTAAAAGATTAGCCCCTGTTTTACCAGGCATTTTTTCTGCTCTTTCATATAAGTTTCTGAACTGAGTTTCTAGAACTCCGTATATTCTTTTAACTTTCTGTTTTTCTCTTAACTGTTCTCCGTAGTTAGAAACTTTTTTTCTTCCCTGTCCGTGCTGACCTGGAGCGTAGTTTCTTCTATCTAAAGCACATTTATCTGTATAGCATCTGTCACCTTTAAGGAATAATTTCATTCCTTCTCTACGGCACTGTCTGCATGATGCACCTGTATATCTTGCCATTAAATTACACCTCCTGCGATTATTTCTATATATATATTCTCGAATTACACTCTTCTTCTTTTTGGTGGTCTACAACCATTGTGTGGTATTGGAGTAACGTCTTTTATCATAGTTACTTCTAGACCTGTTGCCTGTAAAGCTCTTATTGCAGCTTCTCTTCCTGAACCTGGTCCTTTTACGAATACTTCAACAGTTTTTAAACCGTGTTCCATTGCAGCTTTTGCAGCTGTTTCTGCTGCCATCTGAGATGCGAATGGAGTCGCTTTTCTTGATCCTTTGAATCCTAACTGACCTGAAGACGCCCAAGATATTGCGTTTCCGTGTACGTCAGTTAAAGTTACTATTGTATTATTAAATGTAGACTGTATATGTGCATGTCCACGTTCTATATTTTTACGTTCTTTTCTTCTAACACGTGTTACTTTCTTTTTAGCTTTTGCCATTTTTACTGTTTCCCTCCTTTATATTTTTAATATATAGTTAATTTAATTTATTTTTTCTTTTTACGAGATACAGTCTTTTTAGGACCTTTTCTTGTTCTTGCATTAGTTTTAGTTTTCTGACCTCTACATGGAAGACCTTTCATGTGTCTTATTCCTCTGTAGCATTTTATATCTCTAAGTCTTTTTATATTTAAAGCTATTTCTCTTCTTAAGTCACCTTCAACTAAGAAGTCTTCATCTATTATTTTTCTTAATTCATTAACTTCGTCTTCTGATAAATCTTTTATTCTTGTATCAGGATTTATCCCGGCTTTAGCTAATATTTCATTTGAAGTTGCTTTACCTATACCATATATATAAGTTAAGCCTATTTCTGCTCTTTTTTCTCTAGGTAAGTCTACCCCAGCTATTCTTGCCATTATTGCACCTCCTATAATTGATTTCAATTTATTTTCCGTATCTAGATAATTATCAATATTCAACGCCGCTGTTAACAATCACAGTATATTATTATACTACATAAGCGACTAAAATACTAGTAATATTTTATAAGTTTTATCCCTGTTTCTGTTTGTGTTTAGGGTTTTCACATATAACCATTACTTTACCTTTTCTTTTTATAACTTTACATTTTTCACATATTGGTTTTACTGATGGTCTAACCTTCATTATTTATCCCTCCTCAGACTAAAACGTCTACTTCTTACGCCAAGTGATTCTTCCTCTTGTAAGATCGTAAGGTGAAAGTTCAACATTTACCTTGTCTCCTTCAAGAATTCTTATGAAGTTCATTCTTAGCTTCCCTGAAATGTGACATAATATTTCATGTCCATTTTCAAGTTTTACTTTAAACATTGCATTAGGTAAGCTTTCAACAACTGTACCTTCTAATTCTATAACATCTTTTTTGGCCATATTAATTAACCAAACCTCCATTTCAGTAAGCTGATTTTTTACCAGCTTCTTAAGTTCCGCTTTTATAAAGATTTCATTATATCTTCTGAGGATAGTATCTTTGGCTCTTAATACTATCACTCAAAAGATCTGTCTTTCTAATTTGCTTAACTTTTTATTACCTTGACTAAAACTCTGTAAGTATAAGAGGTTCGTCTTCAGTAATTGCTATTGTGTGCTCGTAGTGAGCTGATTTTTTCTTATCTGCTGTAACAGCAGTCCATCCATTTGATAAAGTGAACACGTGGCAAGTCCCGACATTTACCATTGGCTCAATGGCTAACACCATACCCTTTTTTAATCTAGGGCCTTTACCTGGTGGACCGTAGTTAAGTATCTCTGGACTTTCGTGAAGTCGTTTCCCTACTCCATGTCCAGCATATGCCCTAACTACTGAAAAGTTGTTATTTTGTATGTGTACTTGTATCGCATGCGAGATATCCGAAAGTCTATATCCGACCTTCGCAAATTTTAATCCTTCATAGAAGCTCTCTTTTGTAACTTCTATTAGTTTCCTATCTTCTTCAGATATCACAGCAACGGCATGTGTCTTTGCAGCATCCCCATGATATCCTTTATAATAGGCACCTATATCAATACTTATAATGTCACCTTCTTGAAGTATTCTTTTCCCAGGTATTCCATGGACAACCTCTTCATTGATTGAAGTGCAAATACTTGCCGGGAATCCGTTATACCCTTTAAAAGAAGGTTCTGCATTATACTTCCTGATATTATTTTCAGCTATTTTATCTAACTCCTCAGTTGATATTCCAGGAGTAATAGCTTTTCTCAGAACTTCATGAGTATCAGCGACTATTTTTCCCGCTTCTCTCATGAGTTCTATTTGTCTATCATTTTTCTTGATTATCATTGATTAGCTTAAAGATTCTACTATATCAGCGAATACTTTATCTATATCCTGATCACCATTTATGTCAGCTACTATTCCCTGTTCAGAATAATATCCTACTAATGGTTTAGTTTCATCTAAGTAAACCTGTATTCTTCTAGAAACAGTTTCTTCATTGTCGTCTGCTCTCTGATGTAGAGGTTCTCCACATTTGTCACAAACGCCTTCTACTTTAGTTGGATTAAATTCTACGTGGAATGTTGCACCGCAAGCTTTACATATTCTTCTTCCTACAGCTCTTCCTACTAATATACTCTTATCAACTTCTATGTTAACTATTTTATCAAGTTTTAATCCAGCTTCATTTAAATATTTGTCAAGCTGTTCAGCCTGATTTATATTTCTTGGGAATCCATCAAGCATGAATCCATTTTTGCAATCTTCCTGAGATATTCTATCAACAACAAGTCCGCAAGTTAATTCGTCTGGAACTAGAAGTCCCTGATCCATATATTCTTTTGCTTTTGTTCCTAATTCTGTGCCTTCTTTTATATTCTTTCTAAATATGTCTCCAGTAGATATATGAGGTATATCGTATTTTTCCACTATTTTTGCTGCCTGAGTACCTTTACCTGCCCCTGGAGGTCCAAGTAATATTATTCTCATATTATTCATCTCCAATTCGATAAATTATTTTAAAAATCCCTGGTAATTTCTCATTACTAAATTCGATTCAAGCTGTCTCTTTAATTCAAGAGCAACTCCGACAACGATTAGAAGTGAAGTACCTGCTAAACTCATCGGTAATGAAAGATAATGAGTTATAAGTGCTGGTATCATAGCGATTACACCTAGGAATGCAGCACCAGCTAAAGTTAATCTTGATAATATTCTTGATAAATAATCTTCTGTTGGTTTTCCAGGTCTTATTCCTGGTATAAATCCACCACCATTTTTCATATTCTTAGTTATATCTTCTACGTTGAAAGATATAGTTGTGTAGAAATATGAGAAGAATATTATAAGTAATATTTCTATTGATCTATATATCCAGAATCCCTGCTCTGTAGCTCCACTTAACCACTGCTGAACAAACTGCTGAGCATCTGTTCCCATGAACATTGCTATTGTCTGTGGCATAGCTAATATAGAACTTGCGAATATTATTGGCATAACTCCTGACTGGTTAACTTTCATAGGTATGTGAGAACTCTGTCCTCCATACATTTTTCTTCCAACAACTCTTTTCGCATACTGAACTGGTATCTTTCTTGTAGCTTCCTGTATAAATGTAACACCTAATATAGTTAAAAGTATTACTACAACAAGAAGTATAGCAGCCCAAATTGGTGTAGCACCAGATTTTATTTGGTTTGCTATAGCTATTCCATCTATTGGTATTCTTGATATTATACCAACAAATATTATAACAGAACTACCATTTCCTAGTCCTTTTTCTGTTATTCTATCACCAATCCACATAACCATCATACTGGCAGAAACAAGTGTTATTATAACAGTTGTGATGAAAAATACATTATCAGATTTTAAGGCACTTCTAACAATTCCAAGTGTTATCCCTATCGCCTGAACAAACGCTAGTGCAAGTGCAGTACATCTTGTGTACTTATCCATCTTTTTCTTTCCTTCTTCTCCTGATTTTTGAAGTTCTTTTAAACTTTCAAATCCAACAGTAAGAAGCTGTATGATGATCGAAGCAGTGATATAAGGTCCTATTCCTAAAGCAAATAGTGTAAAGTTACTAAATGCTCCCCCAGTAAACATATTGTATAGAGATAAAAGGTTATTACCTTCTACCATCTGTTTTATAATACTTGTGTCTATCCCTGGCACCGGTATAGTAGTACCTATTCTGAATACCACTACCATCATTAGTGTATATAGAAGTTTTTTTCTTATTTCCTTAAGTTTCCAAGCCTGCTTTATCTGTGACAGCACGTTTTAATCACCCCGCTTGACTGGCCTGGAGAACAGCAGGTTATTATACTAACTCTGCTTTTCCTCCAGCTTTTTCTATTTTTTCCTGAGCTGAAGCAGTGAATTTAGCTGCTTTAACTGTTAAAGCTTTTTCTAATTCACCTTCACCTAAGATTTTTATTCCATCTTTAGCTATTTTGCTTATAACTTTAGTTGATTTTAATAATTCAGCTGTTATTTCAGTTCCGTTTTCGAATCTGTTAAGATCTTTAACGTTTACTTCAGTGTATTCTTTAGCGAATATGTTAGTGAAACCTCTCTTAGGAAGTCTTCTTGATAAAGGCATCTGTCCACCTTCGAAACCAACTCTAACTCCTCCACCTGAACGAGACCACTGACCTTTCTGTCCACGTCCTGAAGTTTTACCCTGTCCAGTCGCAGTACCTCTACCTAATCTTTTAGTAGATCTTACAGCACCTTTAGCAGGTTTTAATTCATGTAATTTCATGGTTTTGCACCTCCTTTAATTTCCGTTTTGATTATTATTCAGCTATTTCAGTCACTTCTACTAAGTGAGAAACTTTTTTTATCATACCTCTCATCTGAGGTGTATCTTCTTTAACTACTACCTGTTCTCTTTTTCTTAACCCTAACGCTTCAACGTTTTTTCTCTGATTAGGAGTAGTTCCTATTGTACTTCTAACTAATTTTATCTGTAATTTAGCCATTTTAACTACCTCCTTAACCTAATAATTCTTCAACTTTTTTTCCTCTTAATCTAGCTATATCTTCAGCTGTTTTAAGTGAATTAAGTCCTTCTATAGTTGCGTTTACCATGTTTCTTGGGTTATTAGAACCTAAAGATTTAGCTCTAACGTCTTTTAATCCAGCTAATTCAAGTACGGCTCTTGCAGGACCCCCTGCTATAACTCCTGTACCTTCTGCAGCAGGCATTATAAGTATTTTACCAGCACCGAAGTGTCCGTTAACTTCGTGAGGTATAGTAGTACCAACCATTGGTACAGTTATTAAATTCTTTTTAGCATCTTCTACGGCTTTTTTTATAGCGTCTGGAACTTCCATTGCTTTCCCAGAACCTATACCTACATGTCCGTTTTCATCTCCAACAACTACTAAAGCTGCGAATCTAAAGTTTCTACCACCTTTAACAACTTTAGTAACACGTCTAACTTCAACAACTCTTTCCTGTAGATCAAGAGCTGATGCATCTATTGGTTTACGTAGCATGTGTTTCCCTCCTTTTTATTAGAATTTAAGACCAGCTTCTCTAGCTCCGTCTGCTAATTCTTTTATTCTTCCGTGATATATATATCCACCTCTGTCGAATACAACTTCAGTGATTCCTTTTTCTATAGCTTTTTTAGCAACTAATTCTCCAACTTTTCTAGCTGCTTCTTTGTTTCCTGTATGTCCAACAGCTTCTTTAACTTCTTTTTCTAATGAAGAAGCAGCAGTTAAAGTAACTCTCTGAACGTCATCTATTATCTGAGCATATATGTTGTTAGCACTTCTGAAAACACAAAGTCTTGGTTTAGCAGCTGTACCAGCAAGATTTTTTCTTACTCTTTTATGTCTCTGAACTCTTTTAGCGTTTTTATCAGCTTTTTTTATCACTTCATTCACTCCTTTCCAGTGTGTATATTAAGTAATTATTTTACTTATTTTTTACCAGTTTTACCTTCTTTACGTATGATTACTTCATCAACGTATCTTATACCTTTACCTTTGTATGGTTCTGGTTTTCTCCAAGCTCTTATTTTAGCAGCGTAGTTTCCTACTAACTGTTTGTCAGTACCTTTAACAACTATTTCTAGCTGGTTTGGACACTCAACTGTTATACCTTCTGGATCTTCCATTTCTACTGGATGAGAGAATCCTAAGTTCATAACTAATGTTTTTCCGTTTTTCTGAGCTCTATAACCAACACCCTTTAATTCCATTTTCTTTTCGTATCCTTCACTAACACCAATTATCATGTTGTTTAGTAAAGTTCTTGTTAATCCGTGTAAAGATCTATGTTTTTTGTTGTCAGTTGGTCTTGTAACAACTATTGTATTTTCTTCTTTGTTTATAGTTAATTCATCACTTAACTGTTTTACTAATGTTCCTTTTGGTCCTTTTACTGTAACTAAGTTTCCTTCAGCTATTTCAACTTCAACTCCTGCAGGAACGTTTATTGGTTTAACACCTATTCTTGACATCGTAGCACCTCCTTACTTTTTAAACGATTATTACCAAACGTAGCAGATTACTTCTCCACCAACATTTTCTTTTCTTGCTTCTCTATCTGTTAATATACCTTTAGAAGTAGACATTATAGCTACACCTAATCCGTTTAATACCTTTGGTATTTCGTCTTTAGAGCTGTAAACTCTCATACCAGGTTTAGATATTCTCTTAAGTCCTGATATTACTCTTTCGCCTTCTATTCCGTACTTTAATTGTAATCTTATTATTCCCTGTTTTCCATCTTCTATAACGTCATAACCTTTAACGAAACCTTCTTCAAGAAGTATTCTAGCTATTTCTTTTTTTATGTTAGAAGCGGGAACGTCAACAGTTTCATGCTTAACTGTGTTCGCATTTCTTATACGAGTAAGCATATCTGCAATTGGATCTGTCATTGTCATTTTATAGCCCTCCTTCCATTCTTTCCAAATCTTACCAACTTGCTTTTCTTACGCCAGGTATTTCACCTTTGTATGCTAATTCTCTAAAGCATATACGGCATATTCCAAAGTCTTTTAAAACTGCATGTGGTCTTCCACATATAGAACATCTAGTGTATTCTCTAGTTTTATATTTCTGTTTTCTCTGCTGTTTAACAACCATTGCTTTTCTAGCCACGGGAATCCCTCCTTTACTTACTTAGAAAATGGCATTCCTAATAATTTTATTAATTCACGAGCTTCTTCGTCAGTTTTAGCTGTAGTAACGAAGATTATGTCCATTCCTCTAACTTTGTCTACTTTATCGTATTCTATTTCAGGGAATATTAACTGTTCTTTTATTCCTAGTGCGTAGTTTCCTCTTCCGTCGAATGAATCTGCACTTACACCTCTGAAGTCTCTAACTCTTGGTAAAGAAACAGAAACTAATTTATCCATGAAGTAGAACATTTTGTCATCTCTTAATGTAACTTTTGTACCTATTGGCATTCCTTCTCTTAATTTGAAGTTCGCAACAGATTTTCTAGCTCTTGTTATAACTGGTTTCTGACCTGCTATTAATTCTAATTCTTCAACAGCTTTTTCTAATCCTTTTGGATTTTCTTTAGCGTCACCTATCCCCATGTTTATAACTATTTTAACTAATTTAGGTATTTCCATTACGTTTTTGTATTCAAATTTCTCCATTAAAGCTGGAGCAACTTCTTTTATGTATTTTTCTTCTAATCTAGAAGCCATTTAAGGTCCCTCCTTTCATTACTTATTATAATTCTTTTCCGCTCTTTGCTGATACTCTTACTTTAACTCCGTCTTTTTCTACGAATCTAACTCTAACACCTTTTCCTGTTTCAGGATCAAATGGCATTACGTTAGACATATCTATTGGAGCTTCTTTATTTATTATTCCACCCTGCTGGTTCATAGCAGATGGTTTCTGGTGTTTAGTTATTACGTTAACTCCTTCAACAGTAACTTTGTTTGCTTTAGGGTTTACGTTAAGAACTGTACCTTTTTTACCTTTGTCTTTTCCTGCTATAACTACTACAGTGTCACCTTTTTTAACTCTCATCATTTCTCATTGCACCTCCTTAATTATAAAACTTCTGGAGCAAGAGAAACTATTTTCATAAAGTCATTATCTCTTAATTCTCTTGCAACAGGCCCAAATATACGAGTTCCTACTGGAGTTTTATCGTCTTTTATTATAACTGCTGCATTTTCATCAAATGATATATAACTTCCGTCGTTACGTCTTACGCCTTTTTTGCTTCTTACTATAACTGCTTTTACAACTTTACCTTTTTTTACAACTCCACCTGGTGTTGCACTTTTTACTGTAGCAACAACTACGTCGCCTATATTAGCATATCTTCTTTTACTTCCACCAAGAACACGTATAGTTAATAGTTCTTTGGCACCAGAGTTGTCTGCAACTCTTAGACGAGTTTCCTGCTGTATCATCGTAATCCCTCCTTCTTAAAAAAACTATTTAACCTTTTCAACAACTTCAACTAATCTAAATCTTTTATCTTTTGATAAAGGTCTAGTTTCCATTATTTTAACTCTATCTCCGATGTTACATACGTTGTTTTCATCATGAGCTTTGAATGTTTTTGTTCTCTTAACACGTTTGTTGTATAATGGATGACGAACGAATTCTTCAACAGCAACAACTATTGTTTTATCCATTTTATTACTTACAACACGGCCTATTCTAACTTTTCTTCTTCCTCTTTCCATGTCTAAAAAGCCTCCTTCCAATTATTAAGCTCTAGCTTCGTTTAACTTTCTTTCAGCAAGAACAGTTTTAACTTTTGCTATATCTTTTTTAACAAATTTGATTCTAGCTGTATTTTCTAACTGACCAGTAGCTAATTGGAATCTTAAGCTAAATAATTCACTTTTGAATTCGTTTAATTTTTCTGTAAGCTGTTCACTTGTTAATTCTCTTAATTCTTTAGCTTTCATCCTATTCACCACCCTTTACCTGATCTTCTTTTTTAACAAATTTACATTTGATAGGTAGTTTATTAGCAGCAAGTCTCATAGCTTCTCTTGCTTTTTCTTCTCCTACACCACCTATTTCGAACATTACTCTTCCTGGTTTTACAACTGCTACCCAGTATTCTGGTGAACCTTTACCGGCACCCATACGAGTTTCAGCTGGTTTTCTTGTTATTGGTTTATGAGGGAATATTTTTATCCAAACTTTTCCCCCTCTTTTCATATATCTTGTCATCGCAACTCTGGCTGCTTCTATCTGGTTTGAAGTTATCCAAGATGGTTCCATAGCAACTAGACCGAAATCACCGTAAGTTACTGTGTTACCTTTGTTAGCTTTCCCAGACATGCTTCCTCTGTGAACTCTACGACGTTTAACTCTCTTTGGCATTAACATGAGTATTTTCCTCCCTTCCTCGAACCTTTTAATTAGTTTTCTTTATTTTCAGTTCTCTGAGGTCTTGATCCCTGAGGTCTTCTGTTTCCTCTGTTGTTTCTATCATTTCCTCTTCTGTTATTTCTCTTATTATCTCTGTTGTCTCTTCTACCTGGTCTTTCAGGTCTTGGATCTGCACCTGGAACGTGTTTAGTTGGAAGAACTTCACCGTTGCATATCCAAACTTTTATACCTATTTTACCGTAAGTAGTATCTGCTTCAGCGAATCCGTAATCTATATCAGATCTTAAAGTCTGTAGAGGTACATTTCCTTCGCTGTATCCTTCTGTTCTAGCCATTTCAGCTCCACCTAATCTACCAGAAGCAGCAACTTTTATACCTTTAGCTCCTGATTTCATAGCTCTCTGTATTCCCTGTTTCATTGCTCTTCTGAAGGCAACCCTTCTTTCTATAGCAGCAGCTATATTTTCAGCAACTAACTGAGCATCTCTATCTACATTTTTAACTTCAACTATGTTAACTATAACAGTTTTTCCAGTTAATTTTTCTAATTCAGCTTTTAAAGCTTCTATTTCAGATCCTGCTCTACCTATAACAACACCTGGTTTAGCAACATGTAAATCTAATTTAACTTTGTTAGCTGATCTTTCTATTTCTATTTTAGCAACTCCAGCAGAGTATAATTTTTTCTTTAAGAATTTACGGATATTGTGGTCTTCTAATATGAAGCTTCCGAACTCTTTACCATTATTAGTGAACCATCTTGAATCCCAATCTTTTATAACACCGACTCTTAGTCCGTGTGGATTAACTTTCTGACCCATTACTGTACCTCCTTCTCTTATTTTTCTTTAAGTACAACTTCTATATGAGAAGTTCTTTTTCTTATTTCGCATGCACGACCCTGAGCTCTAGGCATGTATCTTTTCATTGTTGGCCCCTGGTTTGCAACTATTGATGCTATGTATAATTTATCTGTATCCATTTCGTGGTTGTTTTCTGCATTTGCTTTTGCTGATGCAACAACTTTTGCTATTATTGAAGCTGCCTCTCTAGGAGTGAACTTTAATATAGCTAAAGCTTCATCAACATTTTTTCCTCTAACAAGATCGCATATCTGTCCTGCTTTTCTTGCTGAAACACGTACATATTTAGCAGTAGCTTTTGCTTCCATTACGTGGTCCTCCTTTCAACATAATTATTTTCTTTTATTTGATTTTTCGTCGTCTTTATGTCCTTTGAAAGTTCTTGTTGGAACGAATTCTCCTAATTTGTGTCCAACCATATCTTCAGTTATGTATACTGGAACATGTTTTCTTCCGTCATGTACAGCTATTGTATTTTCAACGAACTGTGGGAATATTGTAGAAGTTCTTGACCAAGTTTTTATAACTTCTCTGTTTCCGCTAGCGTTCATAGCTTCTACTTTCTTTAATAGACCCTTATGCACGAAAGGTCCTTTTTTAGTTGATCTTGACATGTATGATCCTCCTTTCCGAATAAATAAATCTATTAACGATTACTATTTAGTTCTTCTTGAAACTATTAATTTATTTGAAGCTTTATTTTTCTTTCTAGTTTTGTATCCAAGAGCAGGTTTACCCCAAGGTGTAACTGGTGATGGTCTACCTATTGGAGCTCTACCTTCCCCACCACCGTGTGGATGGTCGTTAGGGTTCATTACAGAACCTCTTACTGTAGGTCTCATACCCATGTGTCTTGTTCTACCAGCTTTACCTATAACAACGTTACCGTGTTCTATGTTACCAACCTGTCCTATAGTAGCTTTACATTCTATACTTACTAATCTCATTTCACCTGATGGTAATCTTAGTAATGCATTTTTTCCTTCTTTAGCCATTAACTGAGCAGAAACACCTGCTGATCTTACTAACTGACCACCTTTACCTGGTTTAAGTTCTATATTGTGAACTAATGTACCAACTGGCATGTCTTTTAACTGTAAGCAGTTACCTGGTTTTATGTCAGCACCTTTACCTGATAGTAAAGTATCTCCAACTTTTATTCCAACTGGTGCTAATATATATCTTTTTTCACCATCTGCATAGTGTAATAAAGCTATGTTAGCAGTTCTGTTTGGATCGTATTCTATTGTAGCAACCTTTGCAGGTATACCATCTTTATTTCTTTTGAAATCTATTAATCTATATTTTCTTTTCTGTCTTCCACCTCTGTGACGAACAGTTATTCTACCGTGAGCATTTCTACCAGAGTTATTTTTTAGGTTAACTAAAAGTGATTTTTCTGGGCTGTTAGTAGTTATTTCATCAGAAACTAAAACTGTCATCTGTCTTAAGGCAGGAGAAGTAGGTTTAAACTTTTTAATAGCCATTCTTGTTTCCCTCCTTAATAAATAGTTAGGATATTACATTCCCTGGAAGAATTCTATCTCTTTGCTTCCTTCTGTTAATTTAACAACAGCTTTTTTGAAGCTAGCAGTTCTTCCCTGAGTTCTACCCATTCTTTTCATTTTTCCATCATAGTTTAGTGTGTTTACTTTTTCAACTTTAACGTCGAATATAGCTTCTACAGCTTTTTTTATTTCAGTTTTGTTAGCTTTCTTATCTACAACAAAAGTGTATTTTTTGTCAGCCATTTCTGTCATACTTTTTTCAGTAACGACTGGTCTTATTATAACGTCATGTGGATTAGTCATTATGCGTACACCTCCTCCACTTTCTTAACAGCATCTGTAGTTATTACAAATGTGTCATGATTTAATATATCGTATACATTTAAAGTGTTAACTAATGCAGTCTGAACACCTTCTATGTTTCTTGCTGATTTTATTACATTTTCGTTCTTTTCAGCTGTTACAACTAGAGCTTTTCTTGAAGCTTTTATGTTGTTTAATATAGCTACGAATTCTTTAGTTTTAGGAGCATCCATTGTTAATGCATCTAATACTATTATTTCGTTGTTCTGAACTTTTGAAGATAAAGCACATTTCATAGCTAATCTTCTAACTTTTTTAGGTAATGTGTATTTGTAGCTTCTTGGTTTTGGTGCGAAGGCAACTCCTCCACCTACCCACTGTACAGATCTAGTAGAACCCTGTCTAGCTCTTCCTGTACCTTTCTGTTTCCAAGGTTTTCTTCCGCCGCCTCTAACTTCTGCTCTAGTTTTAGCTGACTGAGTACCCTGTCTTCTATTTGCTAACTGACATTTAACTGCTTCGTAAAGCACATGTTCGTTAACTTCAACGTTGAATATAGAATCACATAATTCTATTTCACCAACATTCTGTCCGTTAATATTCATAACATTTATCTTTGGCATTTTTGTTCCTCCTTTCCTATCTTAGTAGTTATTTAGAAGCCTTAACTGCTTCTTTTATTGTTACTACTGAACCTTTAGCTCCTGGTATAGCACCTTTAACTAACATAAGATTTTTTTCAGCATCTACTCTTACTAAATCTAAATTCTGTATAGTAACTTTTACGCTACCCATGTGTCCTGCAAGTTTTTTGTTTTTGAAAACTCTACCTGGATAAGAACAAGCTCCCATTGAACCTGGTCTTCTGTGGTATCTAGAACCGTGAGTTTCTGGTCCTCTTGACTGTCCGTGTCTTTTTATTGGTCCCTGGAATCCTTTACCTTTAGATATTCCAGTAACATCTATTTTTGCACCTGCTTCGAATATATCAGCTTTTATTTCCTGTCCAACTGTATATTCTGCGGCATTTTCTACTCTGAATTCTTTTAAGTGTTTTTTAAGTACATTAGCTGCTGCTAAATGTCCTTTAGCTGGTTTGTTTAATGATTTTTCTTTAGCATCTTCAAAACCAACCTGTATTGCGTTGTATCCATCATTTTCTATTGTTTTAACCTGAGTTACAACAACTGGTCCAACTTCTACTACTGTAACTGGTATAACAACACCTTCTTCAGTGAATATCTGAGTCATACCAACTTTTTTTCCTAATATTCCTTTCATATTAGCACCTCCTATTATTTTCTTACAGCGGATTGCCCTTCGTAAAGAGTAATCATTCTAAGATATCTCTATCTTAGGCGGTTTATATGTTCTTATAATTTTATTTCTATATCAACACCAGCTGGTAAATCTAATCTCATTAGAGAATCAACTGTTTTCTGTGTTGGGTTAGCTATATCTATAAGTCTTTTGTGAGTTCTTATTTCGAACTGTTCTCTAGAATCTTTGTATTTATGAACGGCTCTTAATATAGTAACTATTTTCTTTTCTGTTGGTAGTGGCACAGGACCTGAAACCTGAGAACCAGCTTTTTTAGCAGTTTCTACTATTTTTCCAGCAGAAAAATCTAATAATTTGTGATCATATGATTTTAATCTTATTCTTATTTTTTCATTTTTAGCCATCTTGATTTCCCTCCTTCTACAAATATTTATTATAATTTTGATATCCCGCTACCTCCGATACACTCTTCCGGGTGTTTCTATAACCCATTTTCAGCATTTTGCAGCGTTCAGCCAAAACTTCAACTAAATATATCTCTCAAGCACACTAGTATATTTTACCTCATCTTACATACTTTTGCAAGACTTTTTTTGTGCTTTTCAAATTTATTTTTATCTATTTTTAAAAATCTTACTGGCTACTTTTCTTTCTTTCAAACACTTTTTTTAGTATACAAAATTTTTGTATACATGTCAACTGTTTTTGAAATTTTATCCATAAAAAAAGAGAGATCATTTTGATCTCTCTTTTATCTATAACATTTAAGTAATTATCTATCAATTAATTATTCTATTATTGATGCAACTACACCAGATGCTACAGTTCTTCCACCTTCTCTTATTGCGAATCTTAATCCTTCTTCAACACATATAGAGTTTATTAAGTCAACTTCTATAGTTACGTTATCTCCAGGCATTACCATTTCTGTTCCTTCTGGTAATTTACAAGCTCCTGTTACGTCTGTTGTTCTGAAGTAGAACTGTGGTCTGTATCCATCGAAGAATGGAGTATGTCTTCCACCTTCTTCTTTTTTAAGTACGTATATTTCTGCTGTGAATTTTGTATGAGCATTAACTGTTCCTGGTTTTGCAAGAACCTGTCCTCTTTCTATTTCATTTCTCTGAACACCTCTTAATAATGCTCCTATGTTATCTCCAGCTTCTGCCTGATCTAGTAATTTTCTGAACATTTCTACTCCTGTTACTACTACTTTTCTTGGAGCTTCTGCTAATCCTACTAGTTCAACTTCGTCCTGTACTTTAAGTACTCCTCTTTCAACTCTACCTGTTGCAACTGTTCCTCTACCTGTTATAGAGAATACGTCTTCTACTGGCATTAAGAAGTCTTTATCAACGTCTCTTTCTGGAGCTGGTATATATTCATCTATCATTTCGAAGAATTCTACTATTTTATCTCCCCATTCGCTTGATGGATCTTCTAATGCTTTTAATGCAGATCCTCTTACTATTGGAGTGTCATCTCCTGGGAAATCATATTCGTTTAATAATTCTCTTACTTCCATTTCAACTAATTCAAGAAGTTCTTCGTCGTCTACCATATCACATTTGTTTAAGAATACAACTATGTAAGGTACACCAACCTGTCTTGATAATAGTATATGTTCTCTTGTCTGAGGCATTGGACCATCAGTTGCTGATACAACTAATATAGCACCATCCATCTGTGCAGCACCAGTTATCATGTTTTTAACGTAGTCAGCATGTCCTGGGCAGTCAACGTGTGCGTAGTGTCTGTTTGGAGTTTCGTATTCAACGTGTGCAGTTGATATTGTGATTCCTCTTTCTCTTTCTTCTGGAGCTTTATCTATGTTAGCGAAATCTACTGCTTCTCCTAAATGATATCTGTCATATAATGTTTTTGTTATCGCTGCTGTTAATGTAGTTTTACCGTGGTCAACGTGTCCTATAGTACCTATATTAACATGAGGTTTATTTCTTTCAAATTTAGCTTTAGCCATTGTCTAAATTCCTCCCTAGTAATATTATTATTTTTTAAAATTTATTTATCAGGGTGGCAAGAAGTTGCCACCCTTCTATTTTGTGCTTTTTAAATATTTGTGTGTTTGTTTATTTTGTTTTATATATTATTTACCATCTACTATTTTCTTAGCAACTGATGCTGGAACCTGTTCGTAGTGGTCAAATATCATTGTGTATGTTGCACGACCCTGAGTCATAGATCTTAGGTCAGTTGAGTATCCGAACATTTCAGACATTGGAACAAATGCGTTTATAACCTGAGCACCTGATCTAGCTTCCATTCCCTGTATAAGACCTCTTCTTGAGTTTAAGTCACCCATAACGTCACCCATGTAATCTTCTGGAGTAACAACTTCAACTTTGAAGTATGGTTCTAGTAATACTGCGTTACCCTGCTGCATAGCTTTTTTGAACGCCATAGAACCTGCCATTTTGAAGGCCATTTCTGATGAATCGACTTCATGGTAAGAACCATCGTATAATTCAACAGCAACGTCAACAACTGGATAACCAGCAACTATACCAGACTGCATAGCTCCCTGTATACCCATGTCAGTTGGACCAACATATTCTTTAGGAACTGATCCACCAACAGTTTTGTTTTCGAATTTATATCCTTCACCTGGTTCAGTAGGGCTAACTCTGATTTTAACGTGACCGTACTGTCCTCTACCACCTGACTGTTTCTGATATTTGTATTCAACGTCAACTGGCTGAGTTATTGTTTCTCTGTAAGCAACCTGAGGGTTACCAACTTTAGCTTCAACTTTGAATTCTCTTAGAAGTCTGTCAACTATTATATCAAGGTGTAATTCACCCATTCCTGATATTATAGTCTGTCCAGTTTCTTCATCAGTTCTAACTGTGAAAGTAGGGTCTTCTTCAGCAAGTTTCTGAAGAGCTATACCCATTTTTTCCTGAGCTGCTTTAGAAGCTGGTTCTATAGCAACAGATATAACTGGTTCTGGGAATTCCATTGATTCAAGTATTATTGGAGCTGCTGGATCACAAAGCGTATCACCAGTAGTTGTATCTTTAAGACCAACTGCTGCAGCTATATCTCCAGCGTAAACTTCAGTTATTTCAGTTCTTGTATTAGCGTGCATCTGAAGTATACGTCCTATTCTTTCTCTCTTGTTCTTAGTTGCATTTAATACATATGAACCAGATTCAAGAGTACCAGAGTAAACTCTGAAGAATGCTAATTTACCAACGAATGGGTCAGTCATTATTTTGAATGCTAATGCTGAGAATGGTTCATCGTCAGATGCATGTCTTTCAGATTCTTCTCCATCTTCTAATATACCTTTTATTGATGGTATATCAGTTGGAGCTGGTAAATAATCTACTATAGCATCTATAAGAGGCTGAACACCTTTGTTTCTGTAAGCAGTACCACAGAATACTGGGTTCATTTCACAAGCTATTGTAGCTTTTCTTATAGCAGCTTTTAATTCTTCAACTGTTATTTCTTCACCTTCAAGATATTTCATCATTAGCTCTTCGTCAGTTTCAGCTACTGCTTCAACCATTTTTTCTCTCCATTCCTGAGCCATTTCTTTCATATCTTCTGGTATTTCAGTTTCATCCATTTCAACACCTTTGTCGTCTTTGTATATTATAGCGTCCATGTTTAATAGGTCAACTATACCAACAAAGTCATCTTCTTTACCTATTGGTAACTGAAGAACAACAGCGTTTGCACTTAATCTTGTTTTCATCATTTCTACTGCATTGTAGAAGTCTGCACCAAGTATATCCATTTTGTTTATGAATGCTATTCTTGGTACTCCGTAAGTTTCTGCCTGTCTCCATACATTTTCAGACTGAGGTTCAACCCCACCTTTAGCACAGAATACAGCAACAGCACCATCAAGAACTCTTAGAGATCTTTCAACTTCAACTGTGAAGTCGACGTGACCTGGAGTATCTATAATGTTTATTCTATTACCTTTCCATGTAACAGTTGTAGCAGCTGAAGTTATTGTTATACCTCTTTCTGCTTCCTGTTCCATCCAGTCCATCTGAGAAGCTCCTTCATGAGTTTCTCCTATTTTATGAGTTTTACCTGTATAGAAAAGGATTCTTTCTGTAGTAGTAGTTTTTCCTGCATCTATATGGGCCATTATCCCGATATTTCTAGTATTTTCTAGTGAAAACTCTCTAGCCATCTTTTTCCTCCTTAATTTACGAATTTAATTGGAAGATTTCGTTTAATCCGATTTTTAAAATCCTACCATCTGTAGTGAGCAAATGCTTTATTAGCTTCTGCCATTTTATGAGTATCTTCTTTTTTCTTAACTGAAGCTCCTGTGTTGTTAGCTGCGTCCATTATTTCTTTAGCTAGCTTTTCAACCATTCCTTTTTCTCCACGAGCTCTAGTGTATCTTACTAACCATCTAAGACCTAATGTCTGTCTTCTGTCTGGTCTAACTTCTATTGGAACCTGGTAGTTTGCCCCACCAACTCTTCTAGCTTTTACTTCTAATACTGGCATTATATTTTCCATAGCTTTTTCGAAAACTTCTAAAGCGTCTTCTCCTGTTCTTTCAGCTATTAATTCAAATGCATCGTATACTATTTTCTGAGATTTTCCTCTTTTTCCGTCTAACATTAAATTGTTTATTAATTTAGTAACTACCTTACTTCCGTACATTGGATCTGGTAATACTTCTCTTTTTGGAACGTTACCTTTTCTTGGCATTTCGCTTCCCTCCTTAATTATTAAAATTTAAATCATAGGTACTCGACATCGAATAGTCAGCCGTGATGCCATAAATATATCTATATTTAAAGCACCTAACTTCTTTAATCACATTATAATCTATGTCTGTTTTTGTTTTTCGTTATACTATATAACTTTTCTTATTTTTTGTCTTTAGGTCTCTTAGCACCGTATTTTGATCTAGACTGTCTTCTTTTGTCTACACCAGCAGTATCTAATGTACCTCTTAGTATGTGGTATCTAACCCCTGGTAAGTCTTTTACTCTACCACCTCTTATAAGAACAACAGAGTGTTCCTGTAAGTTGTGTCCTTCACCTGGTATATAAGCAGATACTTCTATACCGTTTGTTAATCTAACTCTGGCAACTTTTCTTAAAGCTGAGTTTGGTTTTTTAGGAGTAACTGTTTTAACTGAAGTACAAACTCCTCTTTTCTGTGGAGAACTTGCGTCAGTTGTTTTTTTGTTTAATGAGTTATACCCCTTCTGTAGTGCTGGAGCAGTAGATTTTTTAAGTATGTCTTTTCTACTTTTACGAACTAATTGGTTAATTGTTGGCATCATCTGCACCTCCTTCTTTTTTATTTTCGATCTTTCAGTGATCGCCAACTACAATCGTTTCTTTACGATTGATTTGCTGTGCTTTTAGCTTGATGCTTTTAGTTCTTTGTTACTTTCTTCTATAACTTAAAAGCACTAAGAGCTTTATAAAAAGCCCTTAGTGTACTTTTAAATCACACTTTTATTATTTTATCACCTAATATAACTGTTGTCAACAATTGATATTTTACATTTCACACATTTTTTGTGTCAAATTATTCTTCAATTTTTTCAACTGCTATATTTCTGTATTTCTTCATTCCTGTACCAGCTGGTATAAGTTTACCTAATATAACATTTTCTTTTAGTCCTATTAAGTGGTCTTCTTTACCTTTTATAGCTGCTTCAGTAAGAACTCTTGTAGTTTCCTGGAATGAAGCGGCAGATAAGAATGATTCTGTAGCAAGAGATGCTTTAGTTATACCAAGTAATACTCTCTTAGCAACTGCAGGTCTTAATCCCTGAGCTATTGCATCTTCATTACATTTTTCATATACAAGAACATCTTCATATCCACCTGGAAGTAAATCTGTATCTCCTGGATCTTCTACTTTAACTTTAGATAGCATCTGTCTAACAATAACTTCTATATGTTTATCGTTAACGTCAACCCCCTGTAGTCTGTAGACTCTCTGAACTTCTTTAACTATGTAATCCTGAACTCCACCGATTCCTTTAACTCTTACTATATCGTGAGGATTTATAGAACCCTGAGTTATTGGATCCCCAGCTTCTACCATCTGTCCATCTTTAACTCTTACTCTTGAACCATATGGTATCTGATATGTCTGAGCTTCACCTTCAGCTGGAACAACGATTACTTCTTTTCTCTTACCTGTTTCATCTATTTTAACCTGTCCACTTACTTCAGTTATTATAGCAAGACCTTTTGGTTTTCTAGCTTCGAATAACTCTTCAACCCTTGGAAGCCCCTGAGTTATATCTCCACCGGCAACTCCACCAGTATGGAATGTACGCATTGTAAGCTGTGTACCCGGTTCACCTATTGACTGAGCTGCTATTATACCAACTGCTTCTCCTATATTAACTTCTTTACCTGTAGCAAGGTTTCTACCATAGCATTTTGAACAAACACCATGTTTAGTTTTACAGTTAAGAACTGTTCTTATGTTAACTTTTTCTATTCCTGCTGCAACTATTTTTTCTGCTGCATCTTCTTTTATCATACAATCTGCAGGAACTAATACTTCACCAGTTTCTGGATGTACTATAGGATCTATAGTATATCTACCAACTATTCTATCGTATATTTCTTCTATTACTTCATTTCCATCTTTTATAGCAAGTATTTCTGTAGTTTCTGTAGTTCCACAGTCTATATCTCTTACTATAACGTCCTGGCTGACGTCAACAAGTCTTCTTGTTAAGTAACCAGAATCGGCTGTACGTAGAGCTGTATCGGCAAGACCTTTTCTAGCCCCATGCGCAGATGTGAAGTATTCAAGTACTGATAAACCTTCACGGAAGTTAGATTTAACTGGTATTTCGACAGTTTTACCAGATGCATTGGCCATAAGTCCACGCATACCTGCTAGCTGTCTTATCTGGTTCTTAGAACCTCTGGCTCCAGAGTGAGCCATTATGTATATGTTATTTAATCTATCAAGGTTATCCATTAGGGCATTAGTTACTTTGTCAGTAGTTTCTGTCCAAGTAGCTATAACCTTTTCGTATCTTTCTTCATCAGATATAAGACCTCTTCTATAAGCCTTACCTAATTTTTCAACTTCTTTTTCAGCTTCTGCTATGTATATTTCTTTTTCTTTAGGTATTGCCATATCCGCAACTGCAACTGTTATACCACCTACAGTAGAATATTTGAAACCTATACCTTTAACATAGTCAAGTAATTCAGCTGTTATAGTGTTTTCATGTTTTCTGAAACATTTATCTATTATTTTACCAAGATATTTCTTAGTAACAACTTCATCTATTTCTAGACTGAATGGATCTTTTTCTCTATCTACAAATCCTAAATCCTGAGGTATACCTTCATTGAATATGAATCTACCAACAGTACTTTCTACTAGAGCAGATCTTCCATCAGGAAGAACTTTTCTAACTTTTACTAAAGCGTGTAATTCAACAACTTTATTGTAGTAAGCAAGTAATAATTCATTGTAGTCTTTGAATATCATACCTGTTCCTTTAGCACCATCCTGTGCTTCTATTGTTAAATAGTAACTTCCAAGAACCATATCCTGAGAAGGAGTTGTTATTGGAGAACCATCTTTTGGAGCAAGTATATTGTTTACAGATAGCATTAAGAATCTTGCTTCTGCCTGTGCTTCTACTGATAGAGGAACGTGAACGGCCATCTGGTCACCGTCGAAGTCGGCATTGTACGCTGTACAAACTAGTGGATGTAGTTTTATAGCTTTACCTTCAACAAGTACTGGTTCGAAAGCCTGTATTCCTAGTCTATGTAGAGTAGGGGCACGGTTAAGTAGAACTGGATGGTTTTTAATAACGTCTTCTAAAACGTCCCATACTTCAGTTTTAACTTTTTCTACTATTGATTTTGCACTCTTTATGTTGTGTGCGTAACCTTCTTCTACTAATTTATCCATAACAAATGGTTTGAATAATTCAAGTGCCATTTTCTTAGGAAGACCACACTGATAGAATTTAAGTTCTGGTCCAACTACTATAACAGAACGTCCTGAGTAGTCAACACGTTTACCAAGTAAGTTCTGTCTAAAACGACCCTGTTTACCTTTAAGCATGTCTGATAAAGATTTTAATGGTCTGTTTCCTGGTCCTGTAACAGGTCTACCTCTTCTACCATTGTCTATAAGTGCATCGACTGCTTCCTGAAGCATTCTTTTTTCATTTCTTACTATTATATCTGGAGCTCCTAATTCTAGAAGTCTTTTTAATCTGTTGTTTCTGTTTATAACTCTTCTGTAAAGATCATTTAGGTCAGAAGTTGCGAATCTACCACCGTCTAACTGAACCATTGGTCTTATGTCTGGTGGTATAACTGGAATAGCATCAAGTATCATCCATTCAGGTTTATTTCCTGATTTTCTGAAAGCTTCAACTACTTCTAATCTTCTTATTGTTCTTATTCTTTTCTGTCCTGTACTATCTTTTAAGTCTGCTCTTAACTCTTTACTCTGCTGTTCTAGGTCTATATCCTGTAAAAGTTTTTTTACAGCTTCAGCACCCATACCAACTTCAAAGCTACCGTATCCGTAGTTGTCTACAGCATCTCTGTATTCTTTTTCTGTTAAAAGCTGTTTAGCTGTTAATCCAGTTTCTTTTGGATCTGTTACTACATATGAAGCAAAATAAAGTACTTTTTCAAGAGCTCTTGGAGACATATCTAAAAGAAGACCCATTCTACTAGGTATTCCTTTGAAGTACCATATATGAGACATTGGAGCAGCTAGCTCTATATGACCCATTCTCTCTCTTCTGACTTTTGATTTTGTTACTTCAACTCCACATCTATCACATACTACGCCTTTGTATCTAACTCTTCTGTATTTCCCACAGTGACATTCCCAGTCCTTCTGAGGTCCGAATATTCTTTCACAGAAAAGACCATCTTTTTCTGGTTTCAGCGTACGGTAATTTATAGTTTCTGGTTTTTTTACTTCTCCTCTCGACCACTGTCTTATTTTCTCTGGAGAAGCCAATCCTATTTTTATCGACTCGAAATTGTTTAATTCAAACAAGGAGTTCTCTCCCTTCTATTTGAGATTTATTTTTATTGTCTAACTTTGATTATAGCTGTCTGAATTCCAGACAGCTATAACCCTGAAATTACTATTAAATTAAAGTTTATATTTTAGTTATTACATATCATCATCGTCGAATGCACCATCATCGTAGTCCATATCGTCGTTTTCAAATCCATCAGATAAACCATCGAAATCTATTTCTTCGTTATCTCCGAATTCGTCTTCTACTTCTTCTATAACATGAGTTTCCTCTATGTCATCTGGTATAACATCTAATTCGAAATCTGCTACTGATATACCGTCATCTTCGTAATCAACAGATTCTTTTACTTCTATTTCCTGATCTTCAGCAGTAAGAACTTTAACATCAAGACATAATGACTGAAGTTCTTTTATAAGAACTTTGAATGATTCTGGTATACCTGGTTCAGGTATATTTTCACCTTTAACTATCGCTTCGTAAGTTCTTACACGTCCTACAACGTCATCTGACTTAACTGTTAATATTTCCTGAAGGATATGAGCTGCTCCGTATGCTTCAAGAGCCCAAACCTCCATTTCCCCGAATCTCTGTCCACCGAACTGAGCTTTACCTCCTAGAGGCTGCTGAGTTACTAGTGAGTAAGGTCCAGTACTTCTTGCATGAAGTTTATCATCAACTAAGTGATGTAGTTTTAGGTAATACATGTAACCAACAGTTATTCTGTTGTCGAATGAGTCACCTGTTCTACCATCATATAAAGTAAGTTTACCATCTCTTGGGTATCCAGCTTCTTCAAGAGCATCCATTATATCGTACTCGTTTGCACCATCAAATACTGATGTAGCTACATACCAACCAAGTTTTTTAGCTGCTAAACCTAAGTGAACTTCAAGTACCTGTCCGATGTTCATACGAGAAGGTACCCCCTGTGGATTAAGTACTATATCCATAGGTGTTCCGTCTTCCATGAATGGCATATCTTCTTCTGGTAATACTCTTGAGATAACCCCTTTGTTACCATGACGACCGGCCATCTTATCTCCGACTTTTATCTTTCTCTTCTTAGCTATGTAACATCTTACAAGTTCGTTTACACCTGGAGATAAATCGTCTCCATTTTCTCTTGTAAACACTTTAACGTCTACTATTATACCTGATTCACCATGAGGTACTTTAAGTGAAGTATCTCTTACTTCTCTAGCTTTTTCACCGAATATAGCTCTTAGAAGTCTTTCTTCTGCAGTAAGCTCAGTTTCACCTTTTGGAGTAACTTTACCAACTAATATATCTCCAGAATCAACTTCAGCACCTATTCTGATTATACCTCTGTCATCAAGATTCTTAATTGCAGATTCTCCAACGTTTGGTATATCTCTAGTTATTTCTTCAGGTCCAAGCTTAGTATCTCTAGCTTCACATTCGTATTCTTCTATATGTATAGTAGATAATCTATCTTCTCTTACTAATCTTTCATTTATTAAAACGGCATCTTCGTAGTTGTAACCTTCCCAAGTCATGAATGCTATGAAACAGTTTCTACCAAGTGCTATTTCTCCAAGGTCTGTTGCAGGTCCATCTGCTATAACATCCCCTGCTTTTATTTCTTCACCTTTTGATACTATAGGTGTCTGGTTTATACAAGTTCCTGCATTTGAACGTTTGAATTTAAGAAGTTTGTACTTATCTTTAGTACCATCTTCTTTTTTGATTATTATTTCATCTGCAGATACTCTATCTACAACCCCACCATTTTTAGCAACAACAACTGCACCAGAGTCTTTTGCAGCTCTGTATTCTATACCTGTTCCTATGATTGGAGCTTCTCTTCTTACTAGAGGCACTGCCTGACGCTGCATGTTTGATCCCATTAGGGCACGGTTGGCGTCGTCGTTTTCAAGGAATGGTATCATAGCTGTCGCAACAGATACAACCTGTTTAGGTGATATATCCATGTAGTCAACTTTATCTGGAGATAGAAGTTCTAGAGCACCATTTACAGTTCTACATGCTATTCTGTTGTTTATGAATTCACCATCTTCAGTTAAAGGCTCATTTGCCTGTGCTCTGACGAATAAATCTTCTTCATCAGCTGTTAGATAATGTATTTCGTTTGTTACTCTTCCTGCTTCTTTATCATATTTTCTATATGGAGATTCTATAAATCCATATTCATTTACTTTTGCATATGTTCCAAGTGAGTTTATAAGACCTATATTTGGCCCTTCTGGAGTCTCTATCGGACACATTCTACCATAGTGTGAATGGTGAACGTCACGGACTTCGAACCCAGCTCTTTCTCTTGAAAGACCACCTGGTCCAAGTGCTGATAATCTTCTCTTATGAGTTAATTCAGATAATGGGTTAGTCTGGTCCATGAACTGTGATAACTGAGAACTTCCGAAGAATTCTTTTATCGCAGCAGAAACTGGTCTTATATTAACAAGAGCCTGAGGAGTTATAGATTCCATGTCTTGAACAGTCATTCTTTCTTTTATAACTCTTTCCATTCTTGAAAGACCTATTCTAACCTGATTCTGAAGTAATTCACCTACTGATCTTATTCTTCTGTTTCCTAAGTGGTCTATATCATCTATAGTACCAACACCGTAGAATAAGTTGAATTCGTAACTTATTGAAGCTATTATATCGTCAAGAAGTATATGTTTTGGTATTAATTCTTTCATTCTTGATTTTATAGCTTCTTTTATTTCTTCTTCATCATCGTAGTTGTCTAATATTTCTTTTAATGTTGGGTAATGTACTTTTTCTTTTATTTTAAGATCTGATATATCGAAGTCTACATGAGCTTCTATATCAACAAAGTTATTACCTATTACTTTTATTTCTTTTTCGTCATCTACTAATAGATGAACAACATTTATACCTGCATTCTGTATATCTTTAGCAACATTGTATCCTATAGTTTCACCTGCTTTTACGAATACTTCCCCAGTTTCTGGGTTAACTATATCTCTAGCAGCAACTCTATTCATTATTCTATAGCATATTGCTAGTTTTTTATTGAATTTGTATCTACCTACTTTTGCAAGGTCGTATCTCTTTGGATCAAAGAATAGTGCATTTATTAATGAAGACGCACTTTCTACTGTTGGTGGTTCACCCGGTCTAAGTTTTTTGTATATTTCTATAAGACCTTCTTCAACAGTGTTAGTGTTGTCTTTTTCAAGTGTAGCTGATAATCTTTCATCTTCACCTAAAAGTTCTATTATTTCTGCATCTGTTCCTATACCTAAAGCTCTTAATAATACAGTAACTGGCTGTTTTCTAGTTCTATCAACTCTTACTGATATAACATCGTTTGAATCAGTTTCGTATTCAAGCCATGCCCCTCTATTAGGGATAACAGTTGAAGATATTAATCTCTTACCAGTTTTATCTCTTTCTTCAGCGTAATAAACACTAGGAGATCTTACAAGCTGACTGACTATAACCCTTTCCGCACCATTTATAACGAAAGTTCCTCTTTCTGTCATAAGTGGGAAGTCACCCATAAATACTTCCTGTTCTTTTATTTCGCCTGTTTCTTTATTTATAAGTCTAACTTTAACTTTTAGAGGTGCACAATATGTAGCATCTCTTTCCTTACATTCTTCTATATCATATTTTGGATTTTCATCTAAAGAATAATCGACAAATTCTAATATAAGATTACCTGTATAATCCTCTATTGGTGAAATATCATCGAATACTTCTTTTAACCCTTCTTCTAAAAACCACTTATAAGAATCCACCTGGATTTCTATAAGATTTGGCACGTCAGCTATTTCCTTTATCTTAGAAAAGCTCATTCTTTTTCTTTTACCTATCGTGACAGGATGTGGCATTTCACTCTTCACCTCTCATTTTTCAAAGTTATTATTCAAAGTTCATTCTATAACGCATCTAATGATTATAGCACAAATTTAAACTTTTTCCAAGTATTTTTTTCTCCGAACGAAAAATTTCTTGACCTCAAATATTTTTCTAATCAAAAAATTTTTAAAAATACAGAATGCTTATCTATATAATAACTCATTACAATGCAATATAACAGAAAAAACTCTATTTTTTTGTAAAAAAAAAGTGTCCATTAAATTATGGACACTTTTGTCGTCTAGTTTATTGTTCAGTAAAATTAAAACTATTTAACTTCTACTTTTGCACCAGCAGCTTCTAGTTTTTCTTTTATCTGTTCAGCTTCTTCTTTAGAAGCTCCTTCTTTAACTGCTTTAGGAGCGTTGTCAACTACTTCTTTAGCTTCTTTTAATCCTAATCCAGTTATTTCTCTAACAACTTTTATAACACCTATTTTTGAAGATCCTGCCTCTGCTAATACTACGTCAAATTCAGTTTTTTCTTCTGCAGCAGCAGCTCCACCAGCTGCACCAGCTACCATTACTGGAGCTGAAGCAGAAACACCGAATTTTTCTTCTGCAGCTTTAACTAATTCATTTAATTCTAAAACTTTCATGTTTTCTATAGCTTCTAATATCTGTTCTATTGTCATTTTAAGCACCTCCGAATTTTCTCTCTTGTTTAATTTAATTAATTATATTCTGGTAAGTCGTTTCGACTTTTTCCCGTTTATTTGTTGGACTAAGCAGCTATTAAGCTTCTTCTTCCTGTTTCTTTGCTATCGCATCTACTAAGTATACGAAGTTTGATACTGGAGCTTTTAAGCTTCCAAGTAATTTTGCGATAAGTTCTTCTCTTGATGGTATGTTTGCTAATTCCATTATCTTAGCTTCATCGTAGAATTCACCTTCAATTACACCCATTTTTAACTGCATTTTTGGATGAGTTTCTATGAATTTTTTAAGTATTCTAGCTGGAGCAACTGGATCATCGTATCCGAATGCTATAGCGTTAGTTCCTACTAATAATTCATCGTTGAACTGTTCTATTCCTACTTCCTGAGCAGCTCTTCTTACTAAAGTGTTTTTGTATACTTTGTAATCAACACCAGCTTCTCTCATAACTTTTCTTAATTCTGTAACTTCAGCAACTGTTAATCCTTTGTAGTCAACTACAACTGCAGAAGAAGAATTATTTAATTTTTCTACTATTTCAGAAACAACTAATGATTTAACTTCTAAAGCTTTTCTCATTAATCTGCGCACCTCCTTATCAAATAGATGTTATTTTATTTACCGTATCATTTAAAAAGCCTCTGTATCGACGGACGCAGAGGCTTAAACATTCTAAATAATATATCTAAAACCTCGGCGGGAAATTAAGCTTACGCACCCACTGTCTACGGCAAATCTATTCTTTTTTTACATTGACTATGATATAATATCATTTTTGTCAACCTGTGTCAACAGTTTTTTTAAAATTATTCAGTAACTCTTGCTGGGTTAACTTTTACACCAGGTCCCATTGAAGAAGCAACTGATATACTTCTTAAGTACTGACCTTTAGCAGCAGATGGTTTAGCTTTTATTATAGCTTCCATTAAAACTGCAAAGTTCTGAGCAAGTTTTTCTCCACCGAATGATACTTTTCCTATTGGAACGTGTATTATGTTAGTTTTGTCTAATCTGTATTCAACTTTACCAGCTTTTATTTCGTTAACAGCTTTAGTTACGTCGAATGTAACAGTTCCTGATTTAGGGTTAGGCATTAAACCTTTTGGTCCTAATACTCTACCTAGTCTACCAACTACACCCATCATGTCTGGAGTAGCAACAACTATATCGAAATCGAACCAGTTTTCTCCCTGTATTTTCTGTACCATTTCTTCAGCACCTACGAAATCAGCTCCAGCAGCTTCAGCTTCTTTAGCTTTTTCACCTTTAGCGAAAACTAAAACTTTTTTAGTTTTACCAGTACCGTTTGGTAATACAACAGCACCTCTAACCTGCTGATCTGCGTGTCTTGAGTCAACACCTAATCTTATGTGTGCTTCAACTGTTTCGTCGAATTTAGCTTCTGCAACTTCACATACTAATGATAAAGCCTGAGAAGCATCGTATAAATTACTTCTGTCTATTTTGCTTAACGCGTTTGCGTATCTTTTACCTCTTTTAGCCATTATTAATTTTCCTCCTTGTGGTAATTTCGGTCTTTAGACCTCCCACTTCATATAAAACAAAGTGTTTTAAATTCTAATTTAATATTTTTTAATTTCCGATAAATCGGTCTTTGATGTTTAAAAGTTAATCAACTAATAATTAGTCAACTACTTCTACACCCATACTTCTAGCTGTACCAGCTATCATGCTCATTGCTGCTTCAACGTTAGCTGCATTTAAGTCAGGCATTTTTAATTCTGCTATTTCTCTTACCTGTGCAGATGTTATTTTAGCAACTTTCTTTTTGTTAGGTTCTCCTGATGCTGATTTAAGATTACAAGCTTTCTTTATTAAAACAGCAGCTGGAGGAGTTTTAGTTATGAAACTGAATGATCTATCCTGATATACAGTTATAACAACTGGTATTATCATTCCAGCCTGATCTGCAGTTTTTGCATTAAATTCCTTTGTGAATCCCATTATGTTGACACCGTGCTGTCCTAGTGCTGGACCAACTGGTGGTGCTGGTGTAGCTTTTCCAGCAGGTATCTGTAATTTTATCTGACCTATTACTTTTTTAGCCATTTAAAGTGCACCTCCTTAGATTTTCTCTATACTTTGAATCCCTATAGTTACTGGGGACTTTCTACCGAATATTTCTGTTAATAATTTTACTTCTTTTTTCTCCGCGTTAACTTCTTCTACAGTACCTACGTTACCTGCAAAAGATCCATTTATGATTTTAACAACGTCGCCAGGTTCAAAATCTACGTCACCACCTACAACTTCCTGAGCAGGTAATTCTATTCCCATAGCAATTACTTCCTCTTCGCTTAATGGTACAGGTTTTGATCCAGGGCCAACAAATCCAGTAACGCCTTTAGTATTTCTAACTACGTACCAAGATTCATCTGTTATAATCATTTTTATTAATACATAACTTGGATAAACTTTACGTTGTCTTATCTTTTCATTTCCTTTTGGAGTTTTTTCTACTACATTTTCAGTAGGAACAACAACGTGAGTTATGATATTTTCCATTCCTCTTGTTATTACCGCTCTTTCTATAGTAGCTTTAACTTTATTTTCATGTCCTGAATAAGTATGAACAACGTACCATTTTGCTTCTTGTAATTCTGACATAATTCTTACTCCTTTACCTTACTTTAGTAATAATGCAAGGGCACCAGATAGTACTGTATCTATCCCCCATATTGCTAAAGTTGAAAATATAACTACTGCTAAAACCACACCTGTGTTGCGGAACAGTTCTTTTCTAGTCGGCCAAGTTACTCTTTTAAGCTCAGCTTTTGTTTCTCTGAAGTAACCAAACAGACCAGTTTTTTCTTTCTTTTCAACAGCCTGATTTTCTTCTGCCATTAATTTCACCCCTTAAAGTAAAACGAAATTATTTTGTTTCTTTATGTAGAGTATGTTTTTTGCAGAATTTACAATATTTTTTAAGTTCTATTCTGTCTGGATTGTTTTTCTTATTTTTAGTAGTGTTGTAATTTCTCTGTTTGCATTCTGTACATGCTAAAGTAACTTTTACTCTCATCGTTACACCTCCATTTGTTTATACAATAAATATATATATTGAATAATATGATATATCCGGTGTTTTGGAAATACCATTACCTTCCATAAACATTACTCTGTATAAATTACCACAAACTAGCGGTCTATGTCAACAATTTTATTAATTTCTTGCGTTATTTTTTTGTAAACACTCATCCTGGCGTAAAGTAAAAAAAAAGAGAGATCATTTTGATCTCTCTTTCATCTATAACACTCAAGTAATTATCTATCAATTAATTATTCTATTATTGATGCAACTACACCAGATGCTACAGTTCTTCCACCTTCTCTTATTGCGAATCTTAATCCTTCTTCAACACATATAGAGTTTATTAAGTCAACTTCTATAGTTACGTTATCTCCAGGCATTACCATTTCTGTTCCTTCTGGTAATTTACAAGCTCCTGTTACGTCTGTTGTTCTGAAGTAGAACTGTGGTCTGTATCCATCGAAGAATGGAGTATGTCTTCCACCTTCTTCTTTTTTAAGTACGTATATTTCTGCTGTGAATTTTGTATGAGCATTAACTGTTCCTGGTTTTGCAAGAACCTGTCCTCTTTCTATTTCATTTCTCTGAACACCTCTTAATAATGCTCCTATGTTATCTCCAGCTTCTGCCTGATCTAGTAATTTTCTGAACATTTCTACTCCTGTTACTACTACTTTTCTTGGAGCTTCTGCTAATCCTACTAGTTCAACTTCGTCCTGTACTTTAAGTACTCCTCTTTCAACTCTACCTGTTGCAACTGTTCCTCTACCTGTTATAGAGAATACGTCTTCTACTGGCATTAAGAAGTCTTTATCAACGTCTCTTTCTGGAGCTGGTATATATTCATCTATCATTTCGAAGAATTCTACTATTTTATCTCCCCATTCGCTTGATGGATCTTCTAATGCTTTTAATGCAGATCCTCTTACTATTGGAGTGTCATCTCCTGGGAAATCATATTCGTTTAATAATTCTCTTACTTCCATTTCAACTAATTCAAGAAGTTCTTCGTCGTCTACCATATCACATTTGTTTAAGAATACAACTATGTAAGGTACACCAACCTGTCTTGATAATAGTATATGTTCTCTTGTCTGAGGCATTGGACCATCAGTTGCTGATACAACTAATATAGCACCATCCATCTGTGCAGCACCAGTTATCATGTTTTTAACGTAGTCAGCATGTCCTGGGCAGTCAACGTGTGCGTAGTGTCTGTTTGGAGTTTCGTATTCAACGTGTGCAGTTGATATTGTGATTCCTCTTTCTCTTTCTTCTGGAGCTTTATCTATGTTAGCGAAATCTACTGCTTCTCCTAAATGATATCTGTCATATAATGTTTTTGTTATCGCTGCTGTTAATGTAGTTTTACCGTGGTCAACGTGTCCTATAGTACCTATATTAACATGAGGTTTATTTCTTTCAAATTTAGCTTTAGCCATTGTCTAAATTCCTCCCTTAATAATATTATTTTTTATTTATCTTATTGCAGTTGCAATATGTCTATGTTATGTATTTTACTATTAATCATTTACATTTTCAAGATGTTTCTCTAATTTTCTCTTCACTCTCTGCAATGCATTGTCAATAGATTTCGGTTCCTTACCTATTATATCGGCAATTTCTTGATATGATTTGCCGTTTAAGTACAATCCAAGAACCTCCTGCTCTAACTCACTAAGCAGTTTATTTATCTTATTCTCTATATTTTTTAACTCTTCCTTACTTATAATAAGCTCTTCCGGATTAGTAACCATACTAGCTGTAATTATATCAAGCAGAGTTCTTTCTGACTCTTCATCGTATATTGGTTTGCTCAATGATACATAAGTATTTAGCGGAATATGCTTTTGTCTGGTAGCAGTCTTTATAGCGGTTATTATCTGTCTAGTTATACAAACTTCAGCAAAAGATCTAAACGAATGAGCTTTTGTTTCATCAAAATCTCTTATAGCCTTATAAAGTCCGATCATACCCTCTTGTATTATATCTTCTCTATCTGCTCCTATTAGGAAATAAGACTTCGCTTTAACCCTAACAAAATTTTTGTATTTTGCCATTATGTACTCAAGAGCGATTCTATCCCCGTTAGCTGCTCTTTTAACTATTTCATATTCTTCCTTTTGTTGCTGATTTTCATTCTGTTCTACGTTTTTTTCTTCCACTAGCTCCATCCAATCTCCCCCAACAAATAATTATATTCAAAGGCATATATTATTTATTTCTTATTTATTCTCATTCTTTCTAACCTGTCCCAAACATCTCTGTTTTCATGGTTCAATCTATCACCTATAGTATTTCTCTGTATAGTTTTCTTATGACTGCTGTTTTTTTCTCCTATCTTCTCCTTAGACTTCATAACATCTAGCTGAAGTTCTCTAGCAGAAATTCTTGCAGCCCCCTTACCTAGTACAATCTGCTGCTCAGCGTAGTCACTTGTTGCAACCTTTAAGTCGATAAACTCCTTATTAGGTAGCTCAGCAATATACTTTTCTATATAACTATCCGCAGTCTGATGCTCCTTAGTAAACACTATCTGCACAGAGTCTGATCTTTTTTCCTCATACCCTGCAGAATTCTTTACATTATAAGCATCAAATACTATAGTCGTTTTGTATCCCATATACTTAGAAAACTCTATCATATAATCTATAAGCTTCTCTCTAGAGCTTTCAAGGTTTATCTTAGATAATTCATTCAAATCATCCCATGCGTTAATTATATTGTATCCATCAACTATAAGAATCTTTTTCTTTTTCTTCTTTTTAAACTTTGCAGCCATTATTTACCCGAAGTTCTCTGTCTAAACACCTCATAAAGCAGTATTCCACCTGCTACTGATGCATTTAAAGACGTTACATTACCTACCATAGGCATACTAACTACAAAATCACAGTTCTGTTTAACAAGTCTTGATATACCAAATCCTTCACTTCCTACTACTAATCCTAAAGGACCTGTTAAATCCTGTTTATAGAACACTTCTCCATCCATGTCTGCAGCTGCAATCCATAGACCTTCTTCTTTTAGCATCTTTATAGTATTTACAATATTAGTCACCTTACACACAGGAACATACTCTACTGCCCCAGCAGATGCTTTTGCAACTACAGGAGTTATATCTACTGATCTTCTCTTAGGAATTACAACAGCATGTGCACCTACTGCATCTGCTGTTCTTATTATAGAACCTAAATTGTGAGGATCTGTTATTTCATCTAATATGATGATAAATGGATCTTCTCCCTTTTCCTTAACTTCTCTTACTACATCTTCTATATCTTTATAGATATAATCACTTATAGTAGCTATAACACCCTGATGGGCGTGGCTAGTACTCATCTCATCTAGCTTATGTCTATCAACATACTGAATAACTATCTTCTTTTCCTTTGCCATAGCTATTATCTTCTTTATAGAACCTTCTTTTGAAGAATTAGATATAAGCAACTTTTCTATATGTCTATCGTTTTTTATCGCTTCTATTACCGGATTTCTTCCTTCTATTATAGCCATAATAATTTCCTTCCTATAAATTCTTAAATTTTTCTCTTATCTCAACAACCTTACCACAAGTCATCTTTCCTTCTGGACAAGGTCCTTTCACACATTTTGGTCCACAGTTTCTAAACATTATAGGAGCTACTTTTTTCACTTCTTTAAGCATCTGTGTAGCCATTTCCCTTATTTCCCACTGAGCTCTTTCGCAGCATCTGTGGTCAAAGAAATTGTAAAGACTTCTAACATTCATAGTCATTACTATTTTTGTTTCACAAGCATTTGGGAAAACATATCTAGCATCTTCTATAGCCTTCTTCTCAGCTAATCTAGTTGCTTCTTTTTCTGATTTTCCTTCTTCCATAAATTCTTTTTTATGTTTTTCAGATAAGATATCTACTATTCTATCGTAGTCTTTCTGATCTCTTTCCATAGCTTCTACAAATATCTTTTTAGCTTCCTCAGATTTTTCTATCTCTGGTGGAATTATATATTCAAACTGATCTAGTTTTACATATCTCTGAGATTGCTGAGAATAACTAGCTATTCTGTGACGAACAATCTGATGAGAACATGCTCTAGATATTCCCTCTACTCCAAAAGTAAATGACACATGTTCAAGTGGAGATTCGTGTCCTATATCAGTTAACATTTTTAAAAAACTTTCTATCTTTTCATCTGTAAGATTTTCTTCTATTCCTTCAACACCAACTTTAGAGTAACAAAGCTTTGCAGCCATTGATACAACTTTCTCTGGGTCAGGTGTATGTGCAAGTAATTTAACTTTCATTTTATCACCCCTAAAATATAATAGTCCAATCTATATTATATCATTAAAACAATATTCTGTCGCAGTTTTTCTGAAAATATAAAACAAGAATAAAACACACAGAAAATAAAATATTCTGCCAAACAAAAAAAGGAACAAGATAACAATCACTATTTCTCTTGTTCCAATTTATTATTGTTTTATTTATTTTTTCTTACTTTATTTATAATATCTATACTCACTATCTTTATACTCTGGATATTTTTCTAAAGTACACAAATCTTCTATATTTAATATATTTCCATATTTTTCATCCAACTGCTTTGCCATACAAGGACCTTCACAATAATAATCATCTGAATACGGTAGCACATGAGCTGTCCCATATATACCTACAATTCTTTTATCTTCCAGTTTTTCATACTCTTTCACAAAATTATTCACCATTATATTTTCTCTATAAGTTGTGGCATTTTCATCATCTTCATAATATTTCTTTCCTTGATTCATAGATTCAACAGCCTTATTATAATCATCAGTTCCAGCTTTGCCATTTTCTTCCAAGTATTTTAAATATCTTTTACCACCTGTTTTGTATGTATGACCTAAATCAGTTCCATGAAATACTGTTTCAGGATATTTTTTCTTTATTTCTTTAAAGAAGTTTATATTTTCTTCTGAATAGGCTAATGTCTTTTCATAATCTTTAAAAAGCTCATTTAAAATTTTATCATCGTCTGATTTCATCCACATATTTAAAAATTGAGCATCTACATACGAATATTCAATAAATAGATTTCTCATACCGTATTCTTTATAATATTTGCCCCATAGATCTGCTTCTATTTTCTTTATGCCGTTGTAATCATGTGTTTCACCATATAGAAGTATTCCTTCTTTGCTCTCTTTAGAAAAGTCTTTTAAATCTCTATAACTTATTTTAATTTCACCACCGTGATTTTTTCCTTTTACACTAACTTTAACCTCAGAAGGAACTTTTACATTAAATATATCCATCGATTCATTATCAATCAAATGGTCTGATACTGTTTGATTAAATAGTTTCTTACCATTCTTATCTTCTACTATTATATTAACTTCTCCAAATTCAGATATTACGCTGATAAATAGGTTATCTCCCTTGCCACTCATGTTGGCTTCTTTTTCACCTCTGAAAAAATTATACTCGCAACTCCAAGAAGAGTTATTCTTTTCTTCAAGAGAGTTAACTACTATTCCTTCATCAGTTTTGAATCTAAATAGCAAAAATACAAACAGAAGGATTACTGTGTATATTGTCATTAAAAGTGGTGATGTTAATATGTCTTTTATACTTCTTTTACGCATAGCTACCTCCAGAAAAAGCATTTATTTTTAATATATAATAAAATATACTTTATTACCTTACTATTAATTCTAACATACCTACAATATTAATGATAAAAAAATAACCACTACATATTTAATATAAATAGTGATTATTTTCTATTATTTTAACTTTTAATGAAGTTTTATTATACAAAATACTCTACATACTTCCATATTCTTTGTACATTCTGATGGACCTCCTCCAAGTCTTCCTCCATTTGAATTACATTGTGGTTCGTTAATCCATTTCATATCTCTATCTCCTTTACAAATAAATTTTTTTAACATCAAAATCTTTAAATGCTTCCTCTTCATGAGAAGCAAATATAATAATGCTATCGTCCTTTATTTTTTCAATCAATTTATAGAACCTTTTTTTATTTTCATAGTCTAAAGCAGATGTTATCTCATCAAAAATATATACATCCTTTTTTTCAACAAAGGCTCTTGCTATTAAAATCCTCTGTTTTTGACCACCTGATAAATTACTTTCTTTATTTATAACTGTATTATACTTATTTGATAAACTGTCTATAACTCTATCTAAATCCAAAGTTTTACAAACTTTTTCTACAATTTTTTGTTCTATA